>JACCDH010226162.1_pt1 | contig 22873 bp, 22 predicted proteins | sample 7442481 | NCBI WGS metagenome assembly JACCDH01 (sample SAMN15323433, study PRJNA562643) | freshwater metagenome | isolation source: river surface water | place: USA:Blue River Watershed | collected 2017-08-15
CTTTATTTCTATGATCAACAGGTGTGCGACATTGCTAAGTCGATCAAGCCCAGTGCTCGTGGTGAATTAGAAATCACGACTATTAATGAGGCTTATTTTAAGATGAACCAGTTGCAAGTAGAAATTATGGGCCGTGGTTATGCTTGGTTAGATACGGGTACTCACGATTCATTGTTGGATGCGGCTGGGTTTATTGCTACATTGCAAAAACGCCAAGGTTTGATGGTGGCATGCCCAGAAGAAATTGCTTTCAGACAGGGTTGGATTAGCGCTGAAGATATCCTGAAGTTAGCTGCAGCTTTGAAAAAAAATGCTTATGGTCAATATTTAGAAAAAATGTTGACTGAAAAATTATCGTAATTAATTAGAAAAAATACCTATGCCTATTATTGCTTCACCAACAGCTATTCCGGATGTCTTAGTTATTGAGCCTAAGGTTTTTGGTGATGATCGTGGCTGGTTCTATGAATCATTTAATGAAAATGATTTTTCAAATACTGTCGGTAAAAAAGTTACTTTTGTTCAAGATAACCACTCCTTATCTAAAAAGGGAGTGTTACGTGGTCTTCATTACCAAATGGAACAAACCCAAGGAAAGATCGTTAGAGTTGCTAGGGGTGCAGTCTTTGATGTAGCTGTTGATTTGCGCCAGGCTTCTAACACTTATGGACAGTGGGTGGGTGCAGAACTCTCAGCAGAGAATAAAAAGCAGTTTTGGATTCCCCCGGGGTTTGCACATGGTTTTTTGGTTTTATCAGATGAAGCCGAATTTTTATACAAGACTACTGATTATTGGCATGCAGCCAGTGAGCAGTGTTTGATGTGGAATGATCCAATGCTCAATATCCAGTGGCCAAATATAGGTTTGGATCCGATTTTGAATATGAGAGACCTTCAAGGATTATCTTGGGCAGAGGCTCCTAAATATCTCTAATATCGATCTTTTTTAAGCGGTTGATTTTTATTGAATTTACGGTTTTGGTGGGTGGGTATTCATATAAAATATGGAAATGTCTATGAATATCAAACCTGTCATTCTTTGTGGTGGCTCTGGCACAAGATTATGGCCGCTATCGCGGGAATCTTTTCCTAAGCAATTTGTTCCTTTAATCGATGGGCAAAGTCTTTTGGCATTGACGATTGATAGGGTTAAATCATTGGGGTCACCCATTTGTGTCACCAATGAAGAGCATCGGTTTTTTGTTCAAGAGTTATTAAAAGAGGTGTCTGATCATCTTGATGCCTCTATTCTTTTGGAGCCTGTAGGTCGTAATACAGCCGCTGCGATGGCAAGTGCAGCTTTGATGCCTGGGGTAGCTGATTCAGATCTATTGCTTTTCTTGCCGTCAGATCATTTTATTCCTGATATTGATGCATTTATTTCAACGATGTGCTCTGGGGTTGAGGCAGCTCGTTCAGGGTATATCGTGACTTTTGGCGTACAACCCAGTTTTCCAAGTACAGCTTATGGCTATATTCGGCGGGGGAGTCAATTAAGTTATTTGAAGGGTGGTGCCGAATCAACTTTTGCAATAGAACGTTTTGTGGAAAAGCCGCCTACAGATAAGGCCCAGGAAATGTTGTTATCTGGCGATTATCTCTGGAATGCAGGCATTTTTTTGTGTCAAGCTGGAGTTCTCAAGAGTGCACTGAATCAGCATGCGTCTGATATTTTGACCTCTTCTCAAATAGCTATGCAATCAGCTCAAGTGGATGGTGATTTCGTGCGTCCTGATTCAAAAGCTTTTTTAGCTTGTCGATCTGAGTCAATTGACTATGCCGTGATGGAGCATTTTGACAAAGTAGTAGTTGTACCTTTTGGGGGAGCATGGAGCGATGTTGGCAGTTGGAATGCAGTAGCTTCTTTATCCCCCGTTGATGATTCAGGCAATTGTATCAATGGTCAGGGTTTAGTTGTTAATTCGAAGAATACTTATATCAATGCGCCGCATCGCCCAGTGGTAGCGTTGGGTACTGCTGATTTGGTGATTGTGGATACTCCTGATGCGGTCCTGGTGGCTTCTTCTGACAAAGTCGAGGAAGTCAAAGAGGTGGTAGCCCAACTTAAAAAAGAAGGTAAGGCGCAAGCGGTGATGCATCGTCGGGTTGCTCGTCCTTGGGGATGGTATGACTCGATTGACGTGGGTGATCGCTTCCAGGTCAAACGAATAGCTGTGAAACCAGGGGCAAGTTTAAGTTTGCAAATGCATCGTCGTCGTGCTGAGCATTGGGTAGTAGTCAAGGGGACTGCAAAAGTCACTAATGGTGAAGATGTTTTTTTGTTGGAAGAAAATCAATCGACGTACATTCCCATTGGAGTTAAGCATCGTTTAGAAAATCCAGGTAATTCTGACCTAGAAATGATTGAAGTGCAATCTGGAGACTATTTGGGTGAGGATGATATTGTTCGATTTGAAGATGTATATGGTAGAGCTTATTTATGAAAATTACAGTAATTGGTTCAGGTTATGTTGGTTTGGTGACTGGCGAATGTTTAGCAGAACTAGGTATTGAGTTTTTTTGTCAAGATCTTGATAAAAAAAAAATTGATTAATTAAATAGGGGGGTATTCCCATTTATGAACCTGGATTAGATGAGATTATTGCGCGTAATAAGCAGTCCGGTCGAATTTTGTTTTCAACCAATGTGCAAGAGGCTGTTGCTCATGGGGATATTCAGTATATTTCTGTTGGAACCCCTCCTGATGCTGATGGTTCTGCAGATTTGCAATTTGTTTTATCTGCAGCAAGAAATATCGGGCAATTTATGACTACTTTTAAAGTGATTGTGAATAAATCAACAGTTCCTGTGGGAACTGCAGATCAAGTTAGAAATATTATTTTTGAAGAATTGCAGAAATCTAATCGCAATGTTGGTTTCTCAGTTGTATCTAACCCAGAATTTTTGAAAGAAGGCGCTGCTATCGAAGACTTTATGAGGCCTGATCGTATTGTGGTTGGAACTTATGACGATGAGTTCGGTTGTAAGGCAAAAGAGTTGATGCGTAAACTCTATACCCCTTTTAATCGGCATCATGAACGAACTTACTACATGAGTGTACGTAGTGCAGAGTTAACAAAATACGCTTCAAACGCCATGTTGGCGACCAGAATCTCATTTATGAATGAGATGGCAAATTTGGCTGACAATGTGAGCGCTGATATTGAAGAAGTTCGACAAGGAATTGGCTCTGACAGTCGTATTGGCCATAGTTTTTTGTATGCGGGAACTGGTTATGGGGGATCTTGTTTTCCGAAAGATGTTAAGGCGCTGATTAAGACGGGCGATGAGCACAATCAAGATTTAAAAATACTACAAGCTGTAGACGCTGTAAATGAAAAACAAAAGTATTCTCTTGTTAATAAAATAATGCATCGTTATGGAAATTCTTTAATAGGAAAAACTTTTGCAGTTTGGGGTATGTCTTTTAAACCAAATACTGATGATATGCGTGATGCTCCGAGCAGAGTGATTATTAAAGAACTAGTTAAGCTTGGAGCTAAGATTCAAGTTTATGATCCGGTTGCAATGAAAGAGGCAAGGCGGGTACTTGATTTAGATTTTCAGGGTAATCAGAAATATTTAAATTGCGTAAGTTTTATGGAGAGTATGCAAGCAACAATTGTTGGAGCTAATGCGCTCATTGTTGTTACAGAATGGAAAGAGTTTAGGTCGCCAGACTTAAAAATGCTTAAAGGTAAATTATTGGATGCCGTTATATTTGATGGGCGTAATCTTTATGAGCCAAATGAGTTGAGTGATGCTGGGCTTGAGTATTATGGCATTGGTAGAAAATCTAATTCGCAAAAATGAAAAGAATATTAGTCACAGGAGTTGCTGGATTTATCGGTATGCATGTTGCTAGATATCTACTGGCAAGAGGCAATAGTGTTATCGGTCTTGATAATATGAATGATTACTATGATGTTGCATTGAAAAAAGATCGTCTCAGTCAATTGACAAGGTTTAAAAATTTTATATTTTATAAGTGTGATATTTCTTCTGAGGGTGATTTAGAGAGGATTTTTAATAATGAAAAACCAACTGGGGTCATTCATTTAGCAGCTCAGGCTGGTGTTCGGTATTCTTTAAAAAATCCACAATCCTATATTAAAAGTAACTTAGTGGGATTTGGAAACATACTTGAACTCAGTTGGAAAAGTCGAATCGAGCACTTGGTTTATGCAAGCTCGTCAAGTGTATATGGTGGAAATGCTAAGGTGCCATTTGAAGAGGGTGATCCAGTGGATAATCCAGTCAGTTTATATGCTGCAACAAAGAAATCTAATGAACTAATGGCGCATGCATACAGTCATCTGTATGGTTTGCCTACAACAGGATTAAGATTTTTCACTGTTTATGGGCCATGGGGTAGGCCGGATATGTCGCCAATGTTGTTCTCTAAAGCAATTTTAGATGAAAAGCCAATTCAAATATTTAATGATGGTGATATGTCTAGAGATTTCACTTACATAGATGATGTTGTTGAAGGCGTAGTCAAAGCCTTTGATAGGTTCCCTAGTGGGTCGAAAGGCGAGTCTGATTCTAAGATCTTTAAAGCAGGTTCGAGTGATGTGTTAACCCCCTATAAAATTTTCAATATAGGTAATTGTTCTCCCATTAATTTAATTGACTATATAAACAATTTAGAAAAGGCATGGGGGAAAAAGGCTCAAAAAGAATATTGTCCAATGCAAGCGGGAGATGTAAAAAAAACGATGGCAGAAACTAAGCGCTTGGAGAATTGGGTAGGATTTAGACCCGAAACATCCCTAGAAGAGGGGTTGCAAAATTTAGTAACGTGGTATAAAGATTATTATCAGGTCAATTAATGAAAATCACTTATTTTGAAATAGTTTAATTAAAGAAAAGTTAAGAGCGAATCTCATTAAAAATACGTATTTATTTATCACTAATCTACCCAAATTATTCATTTTTAGAGGTGAAAAAATTTTTTTATAAACAAGTAGTTTTCTATAAATGTGAGTATCATGATGTTTTCTAAGATCGGTTGCATCGGATGATATTCCATTATTTGAAACTGGCCTATTAATTAAGCAAAGATCAGGGTTTATGTGGAAAGCTACTATAGATTCATAAAAGTTAATGTTGGATATTTTTTTTGCTAAAATATTTTCTGATGCTTTAATTTTTGGAAAGCGTGAATTAATTATATTAACAAGCCCCTTTGAAAAGTTGATAAATGAAAATGGATGTGGATTTCCAAATTCTGGCAAATAGCTGCAGTGGGTATCTTCTACAATAATTACTCCACCATTGTTAATGTGGTCAGCAGATTTTAGGAGTGTGGTTATTTGCTGTTTATTAGTATGACCCCCATCGTCTAACAGTATGTCTATTTTAGGATATTTTTTATAAAAGTAATCCCAAAATTTCGGATCAGATTGATCACCAATTTCAATAATAAAACCCTCGTTACCCCATTTTTTTGCAGCGTCATTTGAGTCGATACCAATAATCGTAGCTTCAGGGCCAAAAAAATCTCTCCACATAAATAGAGAGCCGCCGTTCAGGACACCTACCTCAACAAATATAATATTTTTATTAATATATTTACTTAAGAGTTCATCATATATCCAAAAATAATTAGAATGTTTTATAGATAAATATTTTGATTTAATATATGAGTTATATGTATTTTTCATAGGGATGACAATATATTATTAAAAGTATTGTTAAATGTACACCAGTTATTTTTTATAGCATATGCGATGGATTTATTTTTATTAAGATTAAATAGGTCAGGTGAGTTGAGTAGATTCAATATTTCCAGACTAAAATCATTTGGTGAATTCTTTTTAATAAGAATAAAAGGCATTAGGCTTGTATCTTCATTATCGAATAAGGAAATATAATTTATTAAAACAGGAAGACCGTGAGCGCAAAAATTCATAGCAGTTATATTGCCATAGGAATATGAATTTTCATTTATTGAAATAACCCCAATCTTAGATCGAGAGATGTAGTAATCAATTAAATTAGGTGATATATCAGTTAGAATCACACAATTTGGCGGAGAATTCAAAAGAAATTTGAATTTAATGGTATCAGATGTAATTATTAAAAACTTTAAACTGGGGTTAATTTCAGCCAGTTTTATAATGGTGGAGAAGTTTCTATTTAAATCATTTCCAATCGAGATGACGTCAATGTCACGTGTATTATTATCGTTATGCCTTATTTCTGGGGCTGGAAACGTAATTGAGGTAATTTTTTCAGGCTTAATATCAAAGTTAGATATCAATTTTTCACGTTCATTATTTGTATAGCAAATAATATGATCTGCACAGCTAAAATTAATCTTAGACATATTTATGCGATCAAGAAGCCCAATTGATGAATATACTATTCTATTTTTAATTATACCATTTTTTTTTAAAATTAGTAGAAGTAAACCAATTGAGTCTACGGTTGAAAATAAAATATCATTACGAGATCTGATTTTTAATATTCCTAAAATTGTGTCATAATAATTTAATACCCCCATTTTATTTTTATATGAGCTAAAAATAAAATTAAGAAATTTATTAATCAACCCCATTAGGGCTGGTGAACTTAATTTTGAAATATTATGTTCTTTATTAAAATTTTTATTTTTAAATGAGTTAAATCCATAAAATAGATATTCAAAATTTTTGGTATTTATATATTGATATCTATTTTTAGTTGATTTGAATAAAAAAATTATTTTAGCCATGTTTTTAATACTTGAGCAATTGAATGTGGGTTATTGTGTTGTTGTTCGTGCCCTAAAAAATCACTATTATAGAGATGTTCGCCTGAGCTTATAATGATAAAACGAAGCATATTTTTTTTCAAATAATAAGCAACACTTGTGTCTGAGCAAATTACAATATGAGAGGCGTTAATAATTTCTCTTGTGGTTTCTGAGCTTAATATTTTTATTTCATTAAATATTTTATTGAGAGATTTTAAGTGAGGGTAATTTTTAAATTTTCTATCATTGTACCCGGTTACAGTTAATGATATTAATAAATCATTTTTATCTTTAATTAAATTAAATGACTCTTTAATTAAATTTATATGTGCATTAAGTAAGGCGGCACTCGTATTAGATGCTAAGAAAAGAATATTAATTGTACTTTTTAAATTAATTTTTTCTTGGTATAAATCATTCTGCCAAAAATTAAATATTTTGTATGTACATCTGCTATTAGTGTTATATTTTCTAAATGTAAGCTCATCTGTTGGGTCCCATAAATTAGCTATATTAATTGAGGAATTGCGATAGCTATTTAATGCGGAACATCTATTTAAAATGCTGCCATGTTGGTAATACTGAATTGTTTTTATAGATGGATTTGATAAAAAGGATTTTTCACCGACACAATTTGGACATGAAAGTATTATATTTGACGGTTTGATTTTAAGGCTTAATTGGTGACTGTAATATGAAAGAAAAGAACTTTGGATGAAATAAAAAATAGTTTTTACATGTAAAATTTTGCCATTAAAAATTAGTTTAAATATTATTTTCCATATATTATATATATAGTATAAATTAGTTGAGCAATCATATTTTATGTTGTAGGAGATACTGTTTATATTAAAGTTATGTGGGGATGTAATATATAAGTTATTAAGTAATAAGTCATTTAGTTCATGTTTATATATTCTATAAACTGATTTTTTATTGCCAAAATTAAGTACGACAAATTTTGTAAGTGGTGGATTTGCCGCCTTTTTTCTAAAAATATTTATTACTGAATTAATGCAATAATAAAAAATTGAAAATGGCATTTTATTGTAATTATTTCGGAGGGCATGAAATACTGCCAATTCAGTAGCCTCACCTAAGGAGAAGTCTCCAATTTTAGTTAGATCTTGCCCTTTTTTTTTGTACCATGAAGCAGCGTATGCTGTAAGCTCAATATCCCTACCTTCTAGAGCTTGTATTTTTCTATCATATCTCATGTTATAATTTTAGACTTAAATTATTAGTATTGCAATTTATATTTATTGTGGGAATATGAGTTAGAATGGTTAAGAGCTTGAAATTTTTAATTGGTAAACAAGGGGTATTAAACTTTTATAAGTTATTATTTATTCTAATAATAGCCTCATCTTTTGAATTTTTTGCGCTCGGATTAATGTTTCCATTAATTGCTGTTATGCTAGGTGTAACAACAACTAATTTTGGTTTATTTAATGATATTACTAAATTAATTTTAAGCTTGTTGCCTAATTTTTATTATGGATTAATTTTATTTTTAATTTTTTTTATTATTAAGGGGATTTTTTTTACATTTTCGAGTATTTACCAGTCAAATATTATTTTTTCTATTCATCATGATTTATCAATGAGGTTGTTAAAAAAATATACGCTATCAAGTTATCAAAAGTATGTGGATTCATCCGCTGCAACTTATACGCGTAACATTTTAATTGAAGTTAATCAGTTTGTGAGAGCGTATGTAATTCCATTGACATCCATTATTAGCGATTCAATAATTTTATTTTTTGTTTTGATATTTCTTATCGTAATTAATCCGTTAGCTGCTTTTGCAATATTTTTTTTGGGCGGATTTTTTTCATTTTTATACATCTTTCTACTACGCTCGCGTATTAGAAATATAGGTTTTGATAGACAATTTTTTGAGAAATCAAGGATAAATCATCTAAATGAAAATTTTTCTGCATTTAAGGAAATTATTATTTATGGTAAAAGTGATTTTTTCTTAAAAAGATTTTCTGCTGATAATAGAAGTTATTGTCATGCTGGTATGGAGCAATCAATTTTGGCATCTATTCCTCGTATTTGGTATGAGCCAATAACTGTAGTTTTAATTGTTTTATTATCTTTTATTTTAATTTTATTTGAAACTCAAAGTAATGATATTTTAATAATCGTTGGAATGTTTTCTGCCGCAGGGCTTAAGTTGCTTCCTGGGATTAGTCGTATTTTGAGTAATGTTAATGTTGTTAAATATTCTTCCCCTGTGGTCAATCTATTAACAGATGAGTTGCGTAGCGATGATTCTGCCATTGATTTCTCTGCGCCCAGCTCTATTTTAGATAACACATTCATGAGGCTTGATTTTTTGAATGTTTCTTTTTCATTTTCTGGTGAGTCATCACCTCTATTTTCAAATTTGTCATTCAATGTATGCAAGGGGGACTGTGTTGGGATAACTGGTGATAGCGGTGCAGGGAAATCAACATTACTCAATTTATTGTTGGGGTTTCAGGTTCCAAGTTCTGGAGTTATAACTATTGAAGGGTCTACCAACAAGATATCAGCCCAAGATTGGATTCATCGTATCGCTTATGTTGGTCAGAAAGTGCCTATTTTTGATGAGTCAATTGCTTTCAATATCACATTATCTAATGACGATCAAATTGATTTTTCTAAGTTGGAATCTGCCATCAGCGCTGCTAAGATTCAAAGTCTAATTGAGTCTAGGGGGGCCGTTTTTTCAAGACTGGGCAGTGGCGGTGTTAAATTGTCAGGCGGTGAAATTCAGAGAATTGGAATTGCCAGAGCTTTGTATTTTGGTAGGGAGATTTTGATCATGGATGAACCCACAAGTTCTTTGGATATGGAAAACGAAAAATCTTTAGTGGATGATATCAGTGCGTTAAAAGGTTTTAAAACAATTTTTTTAGTGACTCATCGCTCATATCCTCTGAGCATATGTAATAAATCAATTCAATTATAGGGGCTACATTGAAAACAATTTGCATCATTTGTGCTAGATCTGGGTCGAAAGGTTTGCCAAATAAAAATTTAAAAAAAATTGGTGATGAATTTCTGCTAGAGCGACCAATCAAGCATGCTTTGGACTCCGGTGTTGTAGACGTAGTTTTGGTTTCAACGGATTCTATTGAGATTGCTGAATTGGCTAAAGCATATGGCGCAATAGTACCTTTTTTGAGACCTAAAGAAATTTCTGGGGATTTGGCTACAACAGAAGATACATTGAAGCATGCTTTATTAACATATGAAGAAATGATTGGAGAAAAATTTGATCTAGCAGTTTTTTTGACAGCTACAGATATTTTTAGAAATCCATCATGGATAAGGCAATGTGTTCAAAAATTACAAGATAATCCGTGTCTAGAAAGTGTTTTTGTTGGATATAAAACGCATAAGAATTTTTGGGAAAAGCAGGATGATGGGACTTGGAAAAGGCTAAGAGATTGGATGTCAGTGTACTCCTCTAGGCAAATCAGGCGCCTTGTGGTGAGGGAGGATACAGGTTTGGCGTGCGCTTCTAGGGCTAGTTTATGGCGAATGGGTCGAAGAATAGGTGACATTGTGGAAATTATAGAAATTGACGATGATTTTACGTTTATTGATATCCATACTGAAGAAGACTTGGTTTTGGCTGAGCTTGCAATGAGTGTTAGAAAATCAGGTCAATAGGATGTTTGAATGAATAATCCTCTTGTCTCAATAATTATTAGAACTAAAAATGAAAGTAAATGGATAGCGGCTTGCTTGCAAGCCGTTTATTCTCAAACATATAAAAATATTGAAGTTATTATTGTTGATAATGAATCAATCGATGCAACCTTGAATATTGTTTCTGAATTTCCTGCTAAGTTAGTGCACATTGAAAATTTCAAGCCTGGTTTAGCGATTAATAAAGGTATCAGAGCCTCATTGGGCGATTACATTGTTTGTCTTTCGGGACATTGTGTGCCTACCAATGATAGTTGGCTGGAGACTTTGATCAATGATTTAAGTAATCCTAGCGTGGGGGGGATTTATGGTAGGCAGGAGCCTCTCTCTTATTCTTCAGATCAGGATAAGAGAGATTTACTGACTGTATTTGGGTTAGATCGTATCGTACAGATTAAAAATTCTTTTTTTCATAATGCAAATAGTGCATTTAGGCGGGAAGTGTGGGAGCAATTTCCTTTTGACGAGGATGTTAGCAATGTTGAGGATCGTATTTGGGGGGCTAAACTTATATCTCAGGGATATCAATTAATTTATGAGCCTGAGGCAAGTGTTTTTCATTGGCATGGAATACATCATGCTGGCAGTGAGGAGAGATGCAAAAATGTGGTAAAAATTTTAGAGGCCATACCCGGGTTACTGCCAAGCAAAAATGATTTCAAAGGGGATGGTTGTGTCGCAATCATTCCAATTAAGGGTGCCAGCTTAGATATTAATGGTGAAACTTTATTGGAGAGAACAGTAGCATATTTGAAAAAATCTCACCTTATTACACACATTGTCGTAAGTAGTGATACTGATTCGAATCTTGATTTAGCAAAAGAGTTGGGGGTTTTTTCAGTTAAGAGGCCTGAATGGTTATCTCGTGATTATGTTGATATTTTTGATGTTGTCAGATACACGTATGAAAAATTAATTAGTGATTTTAGGTTAAATCCAAATTTAGTCGCACTTGTGGAGGAGGGGTATCTATTACGACCTTCCAGGATGATTGATGAAATGATTTTTGATATAAGGAAGCAAAGTCTAGATGCAATTGTTCCGGTTATATCTGAAAATCGCGGCATTTGGTTTAAGGCCGAAGATGAGATTAAGTTGCTGGGTGATGGATTTATGCCAAGACAATTCAAAACTCAAAGTGCATTTATTGGGTTGCTTGGTTTGGGCGTGATAATGCGTTCGGAAGTATTAAGAATGGCAAACCCTTTGAGGGAAAATATTGGAATGTATATAGTGCCATCAGCTTTGCACGGATATCAGTTTAAAAGATCAAGTGATTGGGTTGATTGGGAGAATTTTATTGGGCTCCTAAAATAAGGGGGGGTAGGTGAAAGAAAAATGCACAATTTGTATTGTTGGTTGCGGCAGAGTTGCTGAGCACTATCTCCAATTTTTTGATTTAGAAATCTTAAATTCTTACCAGATTGTTGGGGTTTGTGATCAACATGATGAAAAAGTTAAAAACTATGCTAAGAAACTTGGTTGCCCTGCATATATTGACTTGAAAATTATGCTTGAAGAATTAAGACCTAATTTAGTTTTGATTTTGACTCCCTCGGGTTTGCATTATCAGCATGCTAAATTGGCATTGGAAATGGGGGCGAATGTATTGTGTGAAAAACCTATTACATTAATTCCCGAGCAAGCATATGAATTAATTAGCTATTCGGAAGCGCATGGCCTCTTTTATGGGGTTGTTTTTCAAAATAGACTAAATAAAGCAGTTCAGTTCTTAAAAAAAGCAATAGATAAGAATAGATTTGGAACGATAATATCGGTATCCGTGCGTTTGAGGTGGTGCCGTTACCAAGAATACTATGAAGACGGTTGGCATGGTACCTGGGCTATGGATGGTGGCGTAATTAATCAACAAGCCATTCATCATATTGATGCTTTAATTTATCTTTTGGGGCCACTTAATAAAGTTGCTGCAATTACTGCTAATAGAGTGAATAAACTTGAGGCAGAAGACACATTGGTTGCAGCATTCTCTTTAGATAAAGGTGGTGTAGGTACTATAGAGGCAACAACGGCATTAAGGCCAAGCGATCAGGAAGCGTCGTTAACAATTGTTGGCGAGAATGGGATTGCTACAGTTGGGGGAGTTGCTCTAAATAAGATTGAAGTTTGGAAATTTCAGGAAAAAATGACAGAAGATGATTATATAAGTGAGCACTCACAGGATGTTCCAAATGGGTATGGAATAAGTCATGGGCCATTTTTACAGCAAGTTATTGATGGATTACTTTTTAACAAGCAAAAGATGGTAACTGCTAGGGATGGAGTGAGAGTGGTTGAATTAGTTCATGCCATATATAAGAGTGATGAACTGGATCTTTTTCAGTATTTAGAAGAAAAACCAGTATCCAATCGATTAGGTAAAAGAGGGATTAATGGATAATAAGTTTCCAGGTAAAGATATTGCTCATGATGATTTGATTAGTAAGTTTCCTCTAGCGGCGAGTCGTTATGTGGGTCATAAGTCAAAATTCATTGTTTCTGGGGTGGAGTTTGGTGGGGACTTAGTTCCAATATTTGCTGGGCCTAACATGGTCGAATCTCGAGAATTAATTTTGGATATTGCTAAAAATGTAAAGTTATCGGGAGCTCATTTTCTTAGAGGTGGAGCCTTTAAGCCATTAACTTTCCCATACCGAAGTGATAAGTATTTTGAGACTAGAGAATCGGGACTTGAGTGGCTTTCTGAAGCAAAAGAGTTATATGGACTTCCTGTAATAACTGAAGTTATGGAAGAAAAATTTATTCCACAGGTATCTGATGTCGCAGATATTCTGCAAATTGGTTCAAGAAATATGCAGAACTATCCATTTTTGATTGCTTGTGCACGAACTAACAAACCAATTATGTTGAAAAGGCACTACGGTGCATCTTTAAGAGATTGGTTGGGCGCCGCAGAATATATTTTGAATGAGGGAAATTCAAACGTCATTTTGTGTGAAAGAGGTGTGGTCGCTCCGCATACTCATAGATCAACATCTAGATTCTTAATGGATTTGCAAGTCATTCCTGCAGCACAAGAATTTACACATTTGCCCATTGTTATTGATCCATCTCATGCAACATTTTGGAGAAGTTGGGTTGCTCCTATGGCTCTGGCTGGAGTGGCTGCTGGGGCGGATGGTGTGATGCTTGAGGTTCATCCAAATCCTAGTGAGGCTGCAGTTGACCCTCTTCAATCTGTAGATTATTTGGAGTTTGGCAGATTGAGTAAGCAATTGGATTCAATAGCAAAAGTTGTTGGAAGAAGAACTATTTAATTGAATAAAAATATAAAAAATTTAATCGCTAACCCAATAGTATGGCCGAGTGAAGAAAAAAAATATGCAGCCATATTTGGTCTAAATCCGTCCCTTGGTGCGAGATCGCCCGTTCTTTGGAATCGAGCTTTTAATTCATTGGGAATAAGTGCTCAGATGCTAACGTTTGATGTCGCCTCGGAGCATAATTTGATCCAGTTATTGAACTTTTTGAAGGAAGACCAAAATTTTATCGGTGGGGCGATAGCTTATCCATACAAAACAACTGTTGCAAAGGCTTTATCGGCAAATTTGAGCGAAATAGCTAATTTGGCAGGTGCTGCTAATATTTTCTATCGAAATCACAATGCTAGTAACAGATGTTTTAGGGGGATTAATACTGATGGAGAGGCGGCAATTAAAGTGTTAGTTGACCGCTTTGGACGTGACAGAATAGTCTCAAGCCGAATTCTGGTGATAGGTGTAGGGGGGGTTGGGCGAGCTGTCTTGGCTGGCTTGAAAGTAGAGTTTGGGGGGGAGAGGATTTATGCCACTAACCGAACTGCTAAAGCAAGACTTTTTGTTGAGGGGCTTAATATGAATTGGGTGGATTTTGGCGATATTTCGAAATTTATGCCAAAGTTCAACATTATTATTAATGCAACAGTTTTGGGTAATCAGAATTTTTTTCACCAAATGCCACTGTGTATGAATGATTTTGAATTGTTAGATAAAGAAACAATTATTTATGATTTAAATTATGACCCTGAAGACTCTTTCTTGTTAAAAAACGCCAAGTTATTGGGGTTCAAAAACATCATAAATGGTAAGTTAATGAATTTTGAGCAGGCGGTGATGGGTTTTATGTCGGCTAATAATCTGGAGCATTCCAAAATCGAATTAGTTAGACATGCCATGTTAAATAATTTGAAAAGTTAGGTTAGTATGCGAAATGTTAAGTGTATTGTGTGTGATTCAGACAAGTTTAATAAATTTTGTAAGCAAGATTTTCCTGACTTATATTTAGATTTAATAGGTATTGACTATTCAAAAATCGAGCGTCATATTGTTGAATGCTCAAAATGTGGATTTAAGTTGCATAATCCACAAATTGATTTAAAAGAGGCTGCGCTACTATATGAAAAATTTAGAGACGCATCACTTCGAGGGGAAACTCCAGATCAGTATTTTGATCGAATTGTAAATTTGCCGGACTGTGAAAGCGAAAATCACAAAAAAATAGAATGGCTTAAAGAGTATCTGCCCAATTTAAAAAGGGATGGAAGAATTCTAGACATCGGTTGTGGTGGCGGTGTTTTTTTACATCGTTTTTCTACCCACTATCCCACTTGGAGCTTGTTTGGAGTGGAGCCAACTACAGAGTTTTCTGAACTGGCAAAAAGAAGAACTGGTGCAAATATTGTGTCAGGTAATTATGAATTTGGATTATTTGAAGAATCATTTGATTTGATTGTAATAAATCAAGTTTTAGAGCACGTGTTGGATGTGCACACTTTTTTATCAAATGTCCATAAAGAGTTATCAGTTGATGGAGCTTGTTATCTTGAGGTGCCGGATGTAAGCGATTTTGATGAGTTGCCTGAAAACCATGATAGATTTCTTATGCAGCATCTCTGGTTTTTTGATGAGTCAAGTTTAACTGCATTACTTGTCCGAAGTGGGTACAAAGTTTTGAGGATTGAGGTGAAAAGAACTTTGCGAGGAAGAAATAATTTAGTGGCTCTTATATCAAAGGCCTAGCGATTGTAGTATGAAGAATTTATTGCGACAAATTTATTTGTGGATTAAGTGTGGTTTTATAGGGTATTTGTTCCGAAAACTATCGTTACAGTCTAGCCAACGTGTACATTTGGTAATTGAAGATGCAGATTGGGCGACCGCATATCTTAGTGGTAATTTATTAAAGGCTGTTAATGATAATTGGCCCGACTATGTTTGTAATACATTAAGTCCCGAGCGCTATGAAAATTCTATAATTCATTTTCATTCTCAGTATATGTGGTTAATGTATGAGCCATATTTAAGTAAGTCCAATAAATATATTGCAACATATTTTCATGGAAAACATGAGGATGGTGCTGATGTAGCCCACCATATAAATCTATTTTTAAGTAAAGTTAAAAAGTTGTCATATGTAGTGACGGCTGCAACATTAATTGAAAATAGACTTCTATCTTGGGGGGTCCCGCGGGAAAAGTTAATAAAAATTCCTATAGGTGTTGATACTGATCTTTTTAGGCCAGTTAGACTAGATTTTCGTCGTCGCGCCAGGTCAAAATTTAATATTTCGAACGATGCCTTGGTTGTTGGCTCGTTCCAAAAGGATGGAGTTGGCTGGGGTAATGGTGATATTCCTAAGTTAATTAAAGGTCCAGATATCTTGGTTGAGGCATTGATTGAGCTGAATAAAAAAACCAAAAATTTACATGTTCTTTTAACGGGACCTGCGCGTGGGTATGTAATTTCTCGATTAAAACTTGCTGGCATTTCTTATACGCATTCATATTTTCAGTCCCAGAGTGATTTGTTAGACTGTTATCACGCTCTTGATTGTTATTGGGTAACTTCTCGTGAGGAGGGAGGGCCCATGGGTATGCTGGAGAGTATGTCTTGTGGTGTACCAGTTGTTTCATCAAAGGTTGGCATGGCACCAGATGTTATACGCGATGGCGTATCTGGCTATCTTATTGAGGTTGGTGATATTCGGGCATATGCAGATGTAACTATGAATATCAAAAAAAATGCGGATGCGTTAGGTATGGAGGCCAGAAATACCATGAATCACTATAGCTGGAATTCTATCGGCAAACTGTATCACACCCTGTATGAATCATTAAGATAGTCATGCTCAAATATTTAATCCGGAATATTTGGATTCAATCGATATCATTTTGGGTAACCTATTGTTTCCGCACTAATAGCGGAAACAATAAAAATATTAAGATATTTTATGGTGGGGCGCGGGGCGGTAGTCTAGGCGGCCCATTAGTTAAGGTCTCTAGGCTTAAGAAATTCTATGGTGAGTTTTATTTTAGACCCAATTTAGTTTATGCACTGTCCAATTGTCCATATATCAACTCAAAGGGGTTGGCAAGTCTGAAGAAAAAAAATATACATTTGGTTTTAAATCAGAATGGTATTTTTCATAAAAATTGGTACAACGGCAATTGTGAGGCTATGAATTATGAAATGTCATTGGCATATAGATCTGCTGATTATGTTTTCTGGCAAAGTAATTACTGTCGGAAAAACGCAGACAAATATTTAGGTCGTAGAGTTGGTGGTGGAGAGGTTTTATTTAATGCTGTTGACATTGATCTTTTTAAACCCAACTTCGACTTTAAAAATAAGAAAAAACTATCATTGCTGATAGCAGGCAAATTTGATTTGCCAGTGGCTAATAGATTATTTGATGCAATAAATTTGGTGGATAAAATGCATCAAAAAAATATTAAAGTTGAGTTACTTGTGGCGGGTTGGCTTAATTCGCAATTGATGATTAAAGTTAAAAGATTGCTGTCGCAAAAGAAAAATATCAATGATGAAATTAAATTTTTAGGCCCATATTCTCAGCGCGATGCGCCAATGATATACCGTATGGCCGATATATTTCTGATGACTAAGCATTATGATGCATGTCCAAATACCGTCATAGAGGCAATGTCTAGTGGTTTACCAGTTGTTTACTCAAATACAGGAGGAACTCCTGAGTTGGTTGATTTAAATTGTGGTATCGGTGTCGATGTTTTAATGTCGGATGAGAAAAAAATAGAAATTCCTGAGGGGGTGCTACTTGACGCAATTCTAACGGTTCAAGCTAACAAAGGTGAAATGTCAAAATCTTCAAGGCAAAGAGCTGTTGAGCTATTTAATTTAAATAGTTGGATTGATCGTCATAATGTAATTTTTAATATGTTATTGAGAACTTGATAACCTCTCAAAGTTAAAATGGAGCTTTTTTGAAAGTAGCAATAAATTTTCAAATACAAGAGGGTCCCTGGGGTGGCGGGAATAGATTTGTTAAGTCACTCAGAGATTATTTGGCGGATTTGGGGCATCAGGTAGTCACTGATTTGAGAGACTCTGATATTGATATTATATTAATAATTGATCCTCGGTGGCGACACCCCAACATTACATTTACCACATCGCAAATTTTAAGATATGTACTCTTTAAAAATCATAAGGTAATAGTTGTGCATCGAATAAATGAATGTGACGAAAGAAAACAAACTTTTTTCATGAATAAAAAACTTCGCATAGCAAATTATTGCGCCGATCATACGATATTCATTGCTAGTTGGTTAAGAGATTTAAATATTTATTACCGAAGGAAATTTGATAATCAAAGCGTTATCTTGAATGGTTCTGACCAACTTATTTTTAATATGAGTAGAGCTATTTGTTGGGATGGCGTGGAGCCTTTTAGATTGGTTACTCATCATTGGAGTAACAACTTGATGAAAGGTTTTGATGTTTATGAAAAAATTGATCGTATGCTTGATGATCCGGTGTGGTCCAGGTTAATCCAATTTACTTATATAGGAAATCTACCCCCTAATTTTTATTTTAAAAATGCAACTCATATTAAACCTATGGATGGGGTTGATCTTGCGTCGGAGTTGAGTCAGCATCATGCCTACATCACAGCCTCCATAAACGAACCTGGTGGTAATCATCAGATAGAAGGTGGGTTATGTGGTTTGCCTATACGTTATAGATCTAGCGGGGCATTGCCTGAATATTGTAGAGGTTTTGGCGTTGAATTTTCTTATGATAATTTCGAAAATTCCTTAAAGGAATTGATGAAAAACTATAGCCAATTTAAAGCATTAATGCCTGCATTTCCACATACTGCTCAAAAGACATCGTGCCAGTATGTCGAGTTATTTGAATACTTAATTAAAAGTAGGGATATTGTTTTGGCTCGTAGAAAGTTGTGGAGAAATCCTTTATTGATCTTTAGAAATTTATTGCCAATGTGAATTATGAAAGTTGAAATTATTAAAAAATATACTTTATTATTTTTAAATGGCTTGTATTATTTTTGGGTTTTAATTCCTGAATTTATCAGGGTTAATGGAATTTTATTTCTGCTAATCTTGGAGACGCGATCTAGGAGTCCATCTAATGGGTTAAAAAAGGCCTTTCATTTCAAAGATAAATTGGATTGGATAATAAATGAGCGAGCCCTAGTCTTGGGTAACGAAATCCATCCCAAGCATAGATTAACTAATTACCACGATTTTTTTATCGATAATATAAACAATGGTGAAAGAGTGCTTGATGTTGGGTGTGGTTATGGTGCTGTAGCCCACAGCATTTCTCAGGCACATCCAAGTTCGCTAGTTTGTGGAGTAGATATTAACTCTGCTAAGGTATCTATGGCCAATAAATTATTCGGTAAAAAAAATCTATCATTCAAAATTTTAGACATAACAGATGAACAAAATTTCACTGGCGTGTGGGATGTGGTTGTTATGTCAAATGTCTTAGAGCATATTGAAAATAGGGTTGCTTTTTTGAAAGCAATACTAGTAAAGACGCAGGCAAAAAAAATCTTAATTCGTGTTCCTCTATTTGAAAGGAGTTGGGAGGTGCCAATGCGCAAGGAATTGAATATTAATTATTATTCAGACCAAGATCATAAAATAGAGCATTCTTTATCTGAATTCTATGATGAAATGACTAAATCTTCTCTAATGGTGGATGATTATTCTGCCAAGTGGGGGGAAATATGGGCTAAATGTTCCCCCATTAATATAGTGTGAGGTGGTAATGAAAGCAGTGATCTTGGCTGGTGGTTATGGCACCAGAATTTCTGAAGAAAGTGTTACACGTCCTAAGCCAATGATTGAAATTGGGGGAATGCCCATACTTTGGCACATTTTAAAGATGTACTCACATCATGGCATTCATGACTTTGTTATTTGTTGCGGGTATAAGGGTTATCAAATTAAAGAGTATTTTGCTAATTACTTTTTGCACATGTCTGATGTAACTATTGATATGAGTAAAAATTCGGTTGAGGTTCATCATAAAAAAGCTGAACCATGGAAAATCACTCTAGTTGATACTGGTGAGTCAACAATGACGGGCGGAAGGCTTAAAAGGGTAGCTGATTACTTGGATGATGATTTTTGTATGACTTATGGTGATGGCGTTAGCTCTGTGAATATCACCGAATTAATTCAATTTCATCAATCTCATCAAAAGTTGGCGACCATGACCGCAGTTCAGCCGCCGGGTAGATTTGGAGCCATTGAGGTAGAAGGTCATCAGATTAAGTCTTTTATTGAAAAGCCGCATGGCGATGGTGGTTGGATTAATGGTGGTTTTTTTGTTTTAAAGCCTGAGGTACTTGATTTAGTCGATGCTGATTCAACCATCTGGGAGCGTGACCCCATGGAAAGGTTGGCGCAGAAGCAACAGCTCATGGCTTTTTATCATCATGATTTTTGGCAGCCAATGGATACCATGCGCGATAAATTACATTTAGAAGAGTTATGGGCTTCTAATAAAGCTCCATGGAAGAAGTGGCAATGAGTGCTGATGTAGAGCTGCTAACTAACTTCTGGAAAAACAAACGAGTATTTGTTACAGGCCATACTGGGTTTAAGGGGTCTTGGTTATCCCTTTGGCTTCATCTTTTGGGGGCTAAAGTTGAAGGTTATGCCTTGGCGCCATATACAAACCCAAATCTATTTGATGTGCTGAAGATTAAAGATTTAATTCAGGGATCCACCATTGCGAACATCAATGATTTGACTTTATTAAAGCAAAAAATCAGTGATTTTGAACCTGATGTGGTTTTTCATTTAGCTGCGCAACCATTGGTTCGATATTCTTATAAAAATCCGATTGAAACCTATCAAACTAATGTCTTGGGCACTGCCCATGTGTTGGAGTCAATCAGGTCCGCGCCATCGGTCAAATCATGTGTGGTGGTCACCACAGATAAATGTTATGAAAATAAAGAGTGGCACTGGGGGTATAGAGAAACTGATCACCTGGGCGGCTTTGATCCTTATAGTAGTAGCAAGGCTTGTGCTGAAATAGTCACTGCTGCCTATCGACAATCTTTTTTTGCTAATCAAAATACTTCGGCATGTATTGCATCTGCACGAGCTGGTAATGTGATTGGTGGCGGTGACTGGTCGGAGGACCGCTTGATTCCTGACGCCATTCGAGCATTTGAGAGTGGTCAAAAATTGTTAATCAGAAATCCTCAAGCCACTAGACCTTGGCAGCATGTGTTTGAGCCATTGTTGGGATATTTGACCCTGGCTAAGTCCTTGTATGAAAAAGGGACTGACTATGCTTCAGCATGGAATTTTGGGCCTACTGATCGTGATTGTAGAACTGTAGAATCAGTGATTAATCTGATGGTTGATAATTGGACTAATGCTGCTGCTTGGGAAAAGGATGGTGGGGAGCAACCTCATGAGGCCACTTTTTTAAAGCTCGATTGTTCCTTGGCGAATAATAAGTTGCAGTGGCAATCGAAGTGGTCATTAGAGGAGGCAGTTAAGCGCATTGTTGCTTGGCATCAAGCTAAAAATAATGACGTAAATATGTACGAATACAGTATTAATGAGCTGCAAGACTATATGAGATGGAATAACAATAATGGCAAACAATAATTTAGATGACATTCGAGCAAAAATTTCTACCTTAGTTGATGAATATGCGGCTATAGCTTTTGCCCCTGAAAAGTTTGAGCCTGAGGTTACGGTGATACCACCATCTGGTAAAAGTATTGGAGCGGAAGAGCTCAGAAATATGGTTGATGCTTCTTTGGATGGTTGGTTGACTACTGGAAGATTTAATGCACTATTTGAAGAAAAATTAGCTAAGTTTCTTGGAGTTAAATATGCTATTACTGTTAATTCCGGGTCTTCTGCTAACTTGGTTGCTTTTTCAACACTAACATCTCCTAGATTAGGTCCTCGTGCGATTCAAAAAGGCGATGAGGTCATAGGGGTGGCAGCAGGTTTCCCAACAACTGTTAATCCTATTTTACAGTTTGGAGCGATTCCTGTTTTTGTGGACGTTGATCCATTAACTCATAATATTGATGCAAGCAAGATTGAGGATGCAATCTCTCCTAAGACAAAAGCAATTATGTTGGCTCATTCCTTGGGTAATCCATTTAATTTAAAAGTGGTTCGTGAGGTATGTGATAAATATGGCCTCTGGTTGGTTGAAGATTGTTGCGATGCTTTGGGGGCAACTTATGATGGCAAATTAGTCGGGACATTTGGAGACTTAGCAACGTTAAGTTTTTATCCAGCTCACCACATCACTATGGGTGAAGGCGGTGCAGTATTTACTAATAATCATGAGTTAAAGCAAATCGCTGAGAGCTTCAGGGATTGGGGCAGAGATTGTTATTGCCCTCCAGGTAAAGACAACACATGTGGTAAGCGATATTGCTGGAAGTTGGGCGATTTACCAGAAGGATATGATCATAAATATACTTATAGTCATTTGGGCTATAACCTCAAGATCACGGATATGCAAGCAGCATGCGCTTTGGCTCAATTGGATAAAGCCAACCACTTCATTGCTAGAAGAAAAGAGAATTTTCAGTACTTATCAAAACGTTTAAGTTCTTGCTCAGAATATATTCAAATGCCTGTGGCAACAGAAAACAGCGACCCATCTTGGTTTGGCTTTCCTATGACAATAAAACCAACTTGCCCTGTTACGAGGAACGAGTTGCTAGACTATTTGAATGGTAACAAAATTGGTACGAGACTTTTGTTTGCTGGGAATTTAGTTAGACAGCCTTATATGAAAAATAAGGAATATAGAATTTGTGGCCACCTTACCAATACAGATAATGTGATGAATAATACTTTCTGGATTGGTGTTCAGCCCGCGCTAACGGAAGAAATGCTGGATTTTGTTGCAACGAAAATCGAGAGTTATCTGGGTATCGGTTTTTAATGAAGATTATTGAACAACTATTGCCAGGCTGTTACCTCATTCAAAATAATGAATTTAGGGATAATAGGGGTTCTTTTGTTAAAACTTATCACGCGGGTACCTATAAAGAAATGGGTATTCGTTTTGATATGCAAGAAGAGTTTTTTTGCGTATCTAAAAAGAATGTCTTAAGAGGGATGCATTTTCAAGTGCCACC
>JACCDH010840547.1_pt1 | contig 22865 bp, 19 predicted proteins | sample 7442481 | NCBI WGS metagenome assembly JACCDH01 (sample SAMN15323433, study PRJNA562643) | freshwater metagenome | isolation source: river surface water | place: USA:Blue River Watershed | collected 2017-08-15
AAAAAATCCCAGCCATCCCATCCCAAATCCCATCCATCCCATACCTGTTCCCGCTCTCGCTCTCATTCTCGCTCTCATACCCTCTCGGCAACACATACAAAAAAGCCCGACATCTCTCGATATCGGGCTCTCAATGCAGTATTTGAAATTAAATGTTTTTGAGTTCAGTCACCAAATCGGTGAGGGTTTTTTTGGCATCACCAAAGAGCATACGGTTTTTCGGACTGTAGAACAATTCGTTCTCGATACCTGCGTAACCCGCTTTCATGCTTCGTTTCATCACGATGGTATGCGCAGCATCTTCCACATCCAAAATTGGCATGCCATAAATAGGAGAAGCCGGATCGGTCTTAGCCGCTGGGTTGACCACGTCGTTGGCACCTACAATCAGCACCACATCGGTGGTTTTGAATTCAGGATTGATGTCGTCCATCTCCACCAATTTATCATAGCTAACATTACTTTCAGCCAGCAATACGTTCATGTGACCAGGCATACGACCGGCAACAGGGTGAATGGCATATTTTACTTCAACACCTTCGTCTTCCAGCACCTGCTCCAGTTCGTGACAAACGTGCTGCGCCTGCGCAACCGCCAGTCCGTAGCCCGGAACGATGACCACTTTCTTGCTGTATTTCATTAACACAGCAGCATCGGTTAAGCTTACCTCTTTTATGCTGCCGGTAATAGATTTGCCCTCACCAGCAGCCGCTTTAGAGCCACCAAAGTTACCGATCAATACATTGGTCAGCGAGCGGTTCATGGCCTTACACATCACAACCGTTAACAGCGTACCAGCACTACCCACCAGGATACCACCGAACAACATCACTTTATTGTCGTATAAGAAACCACCCATGGCAGCAGCCACACCGGTGAATGAGTTTAGCAAGGAAATAACGACTGGCATATCTGCACCGCCGATAGGCATAACGAAGAGTACACCGTATATTAATGAGAGTCCCAGAATTAAGAACAACACGTTGGGATTGCTGATCATACCGAAAGAAGCCGCGAAGGCAATTCCTAAGATCACCAACAATAAACCAATATTCACCACCTGTTGAAGCGGTAAGGTTTTGTCTTTGATTTTCTCATCCAGTTTACCGAAAGCGATCATTGAACCAGCAAAAGAAATGCTACCGATTACAAGGCCGAGGAAAATGATGATGAGGTGCAGAGGTTCTGCCTGAGTGAAATCGCCGGCATGCGAGAGGTGATTAAATTCTACCAGAGAGATGAGCGCTGCGCAGGCACCACCCATACCATTGAAGAAAGACACCATTTGAGGCATTCCGGTCATTTTTACTTTTTTGGCCATAAGGGTACCAATAACAGTACCGACTATCAGTCCGGCAAAAATCCAGATATGATTGCCCAGCGCTTTGCCTTCATTTTCGTATAAGAAGATGGTACCAAAGATGGCCACACCCATTCCCACTGCTGCGATGAAGTTACCCTTTTTGGCAGTTTCAGGCTTACCCAGCATTTTTATCCCGAATATGAAGGAGATAGATCCAAACATATAGAGGATGTTTAGTATATGTTGTTTAAGACCGCTTGTGGCAGTTGCCGTATCCAAGAGGACTGTTGCGTTAAATAATGATTGCATAGGTGGTTATTTTTTCTTTTTCTTAAACATTTCGAGCATTCGGTCGGTAACCACAAAGCCACCAACAACGTTCAGTGTACCGAGAACCACGGCAATGAAACCGAGAATGGTAGCGTAGAGGTTATCGGCCTGTCCCATGATGATGATGGCACCGATGATAACCACACCGTGGATGGCGTTGGCGCCACTCATTAAAGGCGTATGCAGCACAGAAGGTACTTTTTCAATCAGTTCGATACCGAGAAAAACCATGAGTATCACCAGGTATACCATTAATTGGTTATCGGATAAGAAAGCCAGTATTTGTTCCATATTATTTTTTAAGTATTTCGCCTCCTTTAGCGATGAGAGTTCCTTTGGTGATTTCTTCTTCCATTTCCCATTTGAAACCATCTTTGGTGGCCAGGTGGGTTAAGAAAGCATAGATATTTTTAGAGTATGCCTCACTGGCATTTTGGGCCAGGAGCGAAGGCAGGTTCATTTCGCCAACGATTTTGACACCGTGTTTAACGACCACTTTACCAGCTTCACTGATTTCGCAGTTACCACCTTGTTCTACGGCCATATCAATGATAACACTACCGAGTTTCATGGTTTTAACCATGTCTTCGGTGATGAGCACAGGTGCTTTTTTACCGGGGATGAGGGCAGTAGTAATGGCCACATCTGCAGCAGCCAGGTGCTTGCCTAATATTTCTCTTTGTTTAGCAAGGGTATCTTCGCTGGTTTCTTTCACATAACCACCTTCAATTTTTACTTCACCGGTATCGAAGCTGATGAATTTACCACCGAGCGATTCAACTTGTTCTTTGGTTTCTGGGCGAATATCGGTTACTTCTACAACGGCCCCCAAACGTTTAGCAGTACCAATGGCTTGGAGTCCTGCCACACCTGCACCGAAGATTAGCACTTTGGCCGGCGTGATGGTACCAGCAGCGGTCATGAGCATTGGGAAGATACGTGCTGAGTGGTGTGCACCAAGCAGAACGGCTTTATAACCAGCCAGGTTGGCCTGCGAGCTAAGTGCGTCCATGCTTTGGGCTCTGGAGATACGCGGAATAGCGTCCATGCTGAACAGGCTAAGTTTTCTGGCGTTGAGGGATTCAACTAATTGAGGATTGCTAAGGTGGTAGACAAATGATAGCAATGCAGTTCCTTCTTTCATCAAAGCTGTTTCTTCGTTATTGGGCGCATTCACTTTGACGATAACATCAACGTTGTTGCAAACCTCGGCGGCAGAAGCAAGTACTTTGGCGCCAGCAGATTCGTAGGCGGCATCAGAGAAGTTGGAGGCCACACCGGCACCCGATTCAACAAAGCATTCGAAGCCTTGTTTGATGAAGCTTTTGACGACATCGGGACTGAGGGCCACTCTGTTTTCACCGGCCCTGCTTTCCTTAATAGTTCCTATTTTCATTTGAGGCAAATGTAGGGAATTTTTGTATACGAGGAAAAGGAATTAGGAAAAAGGTGTTAGGATTTAGGGGGGCTGGCGCAGGCCAGGAATGAGAGCGAGAGCGGTAAAGGCCCTCCGGGGGGGTGGTCGCAGATTTCGCAGATTTGCTACTATATTTTTTATTTCGCTAATCTTTCACGACCTTTAATCATGCTATGCATGCTTAGGTCTGATTACGCGGATGCTGGTCAAGAACATCAAAGCCATAAATATGCAACATAGAAATACAAATAAAAAGTTTATCACCTTTGGGCAGCGACGCCGGCAATGAGAGTGAGAATGAGAATGAGACCGAGAGCGGGAACATGGATGCGGCAGCGACGCTATGAGATCATCCTTCGAAGGAAGAACCGGGTTTAATTTGGTAGCTCGGTGCCAGCGTTGCCGAGAATGAGAGCGAGAATGCAACAGGGCTGGGATTAGTTTCACTGAGCTCGGCAAAGCCTCGGTTAATTGGATTTGTTATGGGATTAGTTTCACTGAGCTCGGCAAAGCCTCGGTTTCCAGGATTTAATTATAGCCGTCGGACCTGCGGTCCACGGAAAAAGGAGCTCCACGGTATACAATGCCGCTGGCATATCCAAGATCTTTTATCTGGCGCCAGCCCCCTAAATCCTCATTCCTTATTCCTATATCCTCAGAGAGAATAACATTTTTTTTAATTTGACATTATTAACTACTTTTGCAGCACTTTTCGAAAAAATAAATAATAGTATGATCATAGGCGTTCCAAAAGAGATTAAAAACAACGAAAACCGCGTGGCGGTAACTCCTGCAGGTGTTGCAGAATTCGTTAAACATGGCCACACAGTATACGTACAGGCTTCAGCCGGTAGCGGTAGTGGTTTTTCTGATGAAGAATATGTTGAGGCAGGTGCAAAGTTATTACCGACCATTGAGGAGGTATACGCCATTGCCGAAATGATTGTTAAGGTTAAAGAACCAATTGAAAGCGAGTACAAACTGATTAAGAAAGATCAGTTGTTGTTTACATATTTCCACTTTGCCAGTTATGAGCCATTAACCAATGCCATGATTGCCAGCGGTGCTATTTGTTTGGCATACGAAACCGTAGAAAAAGCTGACAGATCATTGCCTTTATTGGTACCTATGAGTGAGGTTGCCGGTAGAATGAGTATTCAGGAAGGTGCTAAATATTTAGAAAAACCACTCGGCGGTCGCGGTATCTTATTAGGTGGCGTACCAGGTGTTAAACCAGCCAATGTGGTGGTTTTAGGTGGCGGTATCGTAGGTACTCAAGCTGCTAAAATGGCTGCAGGTTTAGGTGCTCAGGTAACCATCATGGATATCTCAATTCCAAGACTACGTCAGTTAGACGACATCATGCCAGCTAACGTACAAACATTATACAGCAACAGCTATAACATCAGAGAGGCTATCAAACAAGCTGATTTAGTAATCGGTGGTGTATTGATTCCAGGTGCAAAAGCGCCACATCTGATCACCAGAGACATGTTGAAATACATGAAGAAAGGTTCTGTATTGGTAGACGTAGCAGTCGATCAGGGCGGTTGCTTTGAAACAACCAAAGCCACAACACACGCTGATCCTACTTATGTAATCGATGATGTGATCCACTATTGTGTAGCCAACATGCCAGGTGCAGTACCTTACACTTCAACATTGGCCTTAACCAACGCAACATTGCCTTACGCTTTAATGCTGGCTAACAAAGGCTGGAAAGAAGCTTGTAAAGGTAACGCCGAATTGTTATTAGGCTTAAACGTGGTGAACGGTAAAGTGGTATACAAAGGTGTATCAGAAGCCTTCAACCTGCCTTACACACCAGTAGAGCAAGTCCTTTAATCTAATTTATCACAATATAAATTTGAGAATCCTCGGCTGTCAACGGTCGGGGATTTTTTTATGGGTATGGGTATGAGAGCGAGAATGAGAGCGAGAGCGGGAACAGGTATGGGATGGATGGGATTTGGGATGGGATGGCTGGGATTTTTTTTGACACATAGATGTTGTGTTGGTCCGACAGAGTGGCAGTAGACATAGAACACATTAAGTTTATCTCCTTTTCATGTACTCTACTGTCTCGCTTTGCGAGCGGATTTTCGTATTGTTGAAGATCCTGTTTTAAACATAGTGTTACTCGTCTCGAACTAAAAACATTTACACCGGCGGTGTTGCAGCGACTTTGATTGGAGAAGGACGGTTTTAAGATGTAGGCCCTGTACCAGAGCTCCTGCGTCGCATGGATACAGGGCAAAGTCGGTCTCAGCGGCGCCGACAAAGAGAATGAGAGCGAGAGCGGGAACCGGGCTGGGATTAGTTTCACTGAGCTCGGCAAAGCCTCGGTTGATTGGATTTGTTATAGGATTTCTGGGATGCTCCACCGTATAACCGCTGGACCTGAGGTCTGTGGACTATGGGCCGCTGGCATATCCAAAATCTTCTATCTGGCGCCAGCCCCGGCGTCGCTGCCACCGGGCTACCCAAAAATCATATTATTCTCCAATTGTTGATTCTATAATGCCGCTGGCATATCCAAGATCTTCTATCTGGCGCCAGCCCCGGCGTCGCTGCCACCGGGCTACCCAAAAATCATATTTTTCTCCAATTGTTGATTCTATAATGCCGCTGGCATTTCCAAGATCTTCTATCTGGCGCCAGCCCCCCTATATCCTGATTCCTGATTCCTATTTCCTTGCTATCCTATGTAAAAAAAATGTCATAAATCAGACCAATTCGCCGATGTAAGGGAAGCGTTCGAAGACCGAATCGGTGTGGGGTGCATCCCCAATTTCTTCGGTTAAATCCTGACCCGCCCAATGCTCGTAATGCTTGCCTTTACGCCATAAACGACTGCTGGAGACATCGTAAATTTTACCCTTGTATGCTACCCATATTTCTGGTTTGTCTTCGCCGTTGCGAAGTGCCAATTGTTGTTTTGTGTATTTTTCGGACATTTGTCAGAATTAAATAAGCCGTACCTTTGAAAAAATACAAAGATATCAGATTTTGAAATTACGCCTGTTTTTAGTTTTAGTCATTATTTATATCGTAGCCGTTTTCGGATGGTGGTTGTATTCGTTTGTATCATACACCGAGAAAGAGTACCAGCTGGAAGGCAGCAATCTCAAATTAAATGCCCTTGTAATTAAAAATGGCATCATCGAGTATATAGAAGAGAAACAAGCCGAATCGCACACCATACCATACGAAGTGTTTAAAGCTGCAGAAATTGAAATTCGCAAAAAACATCAGGACTTGAATGAGCAATACAAAGTGCGCACAGAGCTTGTTGTGATCAACTCAACCAACAATCTACATAACCTGATAGAAGTTAAAATTGCGCCTGAAGAATTCAGGGCCATTCACATGAACTTCATCCGCAAACAACGCGCGTTTTATTCGGAAGTAATTTTCTTCACCATACTGGTCATCTCCGGCGTTATTTGGGTGTTTGGTAAACTCGAGTCGTTGTTAAACCTCAATAAAATGCAGAACAATTTTCTCTTGTCTGTTACACACGAGTTTAAGACACCACTCACTGCCATTAAATTGAGTGCACAAACTTTGCAGCAGCGCAAAATTGATGACAATATGCGTGCGGCACTGATGCAGCAAATGGTGAACAACTCTGATCGTCTGGATGAGTTGCTGGACAATGTCTTACTGGCCACCAGAATCGATGGCAACAGCTATAACTTTGATATGCATAAGTTGGATATTACCGAGTTAATTAAACGTTCGGCAGAATTACAATTATGTGAACCACATTACAAAGGTCGTTTTCATTTTGATGAGGCACCAATGATGATTACAGGAGACGAAGTTTCGCTCAAATTGGTGTTCAGTAATCTGTTTCAAAATGCCATTAAATACGCAGGAACAGAAAGCGAAATCAAGGTATACTATCAGCGCAGCGACAAGGGCTTTACCATTTCGGTTGCTGATAATGGAAAGGGCATTGACGAGAAGGAATACAAGGCTATTTTCAAAAAATTTTACAGAGTGGGCGACGAGAATACCCGTGAAACCAAGGGCACCGGACTGGGTCTGTTTTTGGTGAAACAGATTTTAAAATCGCACAAGGCAGAAATATCCGCGCAAGCCAATCAACCAAGCGGAACAATTTTTAACATCACATTTAAACAAAACGTATTATGAGCAAAAGAATTTTACTGGTAGAAGACGAAACCAGTCTTCATGACTTACTGAAACTCAATCTGGAGTTGGATGGCAACAAGGTTGTTGGCGTTAAAGACGGCACCAGTGCTGTTCAGAAATTTAAAGACGAGCAATTCGATTTGGTGATTCTGGATGTGATGATTCCGGGCATCGATGGGTTGAATGTTTGTGAAAATATTCGTTTAAAGAACACTGAAGTGCCGATATTATTTTTATCGGCCAAGAATAGGGTAGAAGACCGTATAGCGGGTTTAAAAAAAGGTGCAGACGACTATCTGACCAAGCCATTTAATTTGGAAGAATTGCAACTGCGCATCAATAATTTGATGAACCGTAAAGGTGGAACTGCTATTGGCGCCCACTACGGAATGAAGGAGTTTGCCTTTGGTATGAACAGTATCAACTTCGAAAAACACACAGCAGTGGGGGTTAATGGCGAGTTCAGTTTGACCAAAAAAGAAGTCTTGTTATTGAAGCTTTTAATTGAGCATAAAAATGAGGTTGTGAGTCGCGAAAAAATACTGCAAACCGTATGGGGTTACTCGGTTTATCCTTCCACCAGAACCATAGATAATTTTATTTTAAGTTTCAGAAAATACTTTGAATTAGACCCTAAGAATCCGAAGTATTTTAATGCTATCAGGGGAGTAGGGTATATTTTTGAACTTAAGGACTAAAGTTATACTGTCATATTATTGTCATAAATAGGAGTGTAAAACGATGAAAAACAAAAAATTAGTAATTTTGCGACCTCATTTAAACCAATCCAAAATAATGAAAAAATTGATCATATCAGCAAGCGTGCTCCTCTTCGGACAAATGGCGTTTGCACAAACATGTGCACCAAGTGACAGCACATTGATGGGCTCAGGTTCATCTAACGACGTTTTTTACAGTTTAAAAAAAGGTGTAACAACTGGTAATGGTACTGTGAAAACAGTAGCTAACAACAACTGGCATTTAGCTTTTTCGGTGATGCCATCAGCATTTCCAGCTAATCCGGCCAATGGCGTATCTATCCGTGTTAACTCTCAGTTAGGCGAAAGTGCACAGGCAGGCACTACAGGTTGGAGACTTGTAAAGTTACCAGGTAAAAACTGGAGCAACTGGCACAATCTTGACACTACAGGTTTATCTACACTTCCAGAATTGTTAGATTCTGACAGCACCTGGAATTTAAGTGCTTTCACTAAAGGATACACCACTGCGGATCCGTTCAACTTCATCTGGGGTAGCTACAATTCTACTTCACACAACGTAGTAGGTAATTCAGTATTCGTTTTGTACAACAAAACACAAAGCACTTACAAAAAGGTTTTCATCAATCAGATCGTAGTAGATACTTTATGGCAGTTTACCATTTCAAATATCGACAACACCGATTCTAACTTTGTACAGATTGGCAAGAAATCTTATCCAAACAAAAACTTCGTGTATTATGATGTTGTAAACAATGTTATCCGCGACAGAGAGCCAGACAACAGAACCTGGGATCTGGTTTGGACAAAATACAAAGGCATGCTGCAATTAGGTCCGAATAAAGTGCCATTCCCAGTTACAGGTGTATTGCACAACAATGGTGTTAAAGTAGCGCAAAACGAAGGCAAAAAATGCCATGAAGTTTGGTTAGCCAACAAAACTGCGAAAGCATCTGACAATATCTCAACCATAGGTTACGATTGGAAGACCTTCAATGGTGCCGCTTATGACATCACCGATACATTTGTGTATTTCATCAGCGCAAAAGACACCAATACTTACAAAATGACCATGGTGTCATACACAGGCGGTCCGTTGAGTAAAACAGTATTCAGTTTTTACAAAGCAACCCTGAGCATAGATGATAACAAAATCCTGGGCGGTTTAGAAGTATATCCTAATCCTGCTTCTGGCAGCATCACTGTTAAAACGGATGATGCAGTAGAATTTGTAACTGTATACGATGTATTCGGAAAAGTGGTTGCCACAGCTAATGGAGCAACAGTAAATGTAGCTGAATTAAATTCAGGTGTATACATGACCATCATCAAAACTGAAAAAGGATTATTCCAACAAAAATTCGTAAAGCAATAATTTAGCACGAACGCACTTCCATGTTTAAGACTGGAAAATATCTACTTACCGGGCTGGCAATACTCACATCGAGTATTGCCTTTGCCCAGTATGATGATACCACAGAGATGGGGAATACCGTAGTGCGTACGGGCAATATCAAACCAACTGCCTCATCTCAATCTGTGCACCATGTTAAAATCATTGGTGCCGCACAAATAGAAAGACAGGGTGCTGTCAATCTAAAAGATATTTTATCCAAAGAACTCAATGTCAGAATTGGCAATGACAATGTTCTGGGTTCCAGCCTTAGCATGCAAGGCATCAGCGGACAGAACGTTAAGATTCTATTGGATGGCATTCCGCTCACAGGCAGAGAAAATGGCAATATCGATCTAAGTCAGATCAACCTCAACAACATCGATCGTATTGAAATTATAGAGGGTCCGCTTTCAGTCATTTACGGTACAGATGCCTTAGGAGGTGTCATCAATCTGGTGTCTAAAAACATCATGTTGAGCAAGGATAAGCCAGTAGTGGCATTTGCTAAAGGCTACTACGAAACCATTAAACAATACAATTTTGGTGCTGGTGTAACTTTCAAATTAAATGAAGTGGATTTCAGCGCCAGTTTAAACCGCAACTTTTTTGGCGGATATAACACCGATCCCAACTCAAGGGTTATGATATGGAAACCCAAGCAACAAGTGTTTGGCAATTTTGGTATCGTCAACCAAACGGGCAAACTCAAGGTGCGATTTAAAACCGATATTTTCAGTGAGAAACTCGAAAACAGAGGTGTTCCGGTCATCAACCACAAAGAGGCGTATGCGTATGATGAATACTACCTTACCAACCGTTTCATTACTTCTTTAAACCTTGAGTATAAGATCAATAAAACCTCTTATTGGAATGTACTGTCGTCTTTCAGTTTCTACCAAAGAGATAAAGTAACTTACCGCAAAGACTTAACACAGAGTTACAACAATATGGAGTTGGTCCCAAGTCCGGATGCCAACAGCACCAACTCATTCCTCAATGTGATGAGTCGCGGTACCTACAACAATTCCAAGATAGATAAATTCAGTTATCAGATTGGCTACGATGTTAATATCAACAGTGCTTTCGGTACCAAGATAGAAGCCGATAAAGGGCATATGAACGATTATGCTTTATTTGCCTGCGCCGAATATAAACCCATCAAACAATTAAGTATTAAACCAGGCTTCAGAGCGACATACAACACCCGTTATTCAGCACCATTTATTCCATCTATTCAGGCCATGTATAAAGTAAAGAATTTTACTTTGCGTTATGCTTATGGCAGAGGTTTCAGAGCACCTGGATTGAAGGAATTGTACCTGTATTTCGTCGATTACAACCACAATATTCTGGGTAACCCCGATTTGAAATCAGAGAAGTCTGATAACCATAATGCGGCGATGCAAATCAAAGTTAAGCTGAAAAAGAAGTACAATCTGATCATTGACAATAGTTATTTCTTCAACTCCATTTACAACCAGATTGCCTTGGTATCCACCAACCCTGTAGCATTAGAGTATACCTATGCCAACGTCGATAATTTTAATTCGATTGGAACTAATCTCAACTTTGGGGTACAGATACAGCAATGGAAATTGAACCTTGGCGGATCATATACGGGTATTTACAACAATGCATTCGAGTTGGTAGGCAGCAAAAAGTACATGTACACGCCTGAGTTAAGAACCCAGTTAGCCTATGCCATCAAGCACAAAAAACATTCGCCAACCGTTGTTTCGGTCTTCCATAAATACAATGGCGAAACCTTTGGCTACGCTTTAGATAATACCCGTAACATCATCACAACTTACACGCAAGACTATCATATATTGGATGTATCAGTTAACCAGTCGCTGATGCAAAAGAAAATCAACATAACTCTGGGATTAAAAAACCTGTTGAACGTTAGCACGATTCGTACAACAGGCAATTCAACATCTTTCCATAGTTCTGGCAGCAATTCAATGCCAGTGTCTGTAGGAAGATCCATTTTTACACAAATAAACATCAATCTCTGACATGTTGAAAAAAGCGGCTATTTACTCTCTCATCCTTTTAGGTTTTAGTTCTTGTTTCAAAAAAGAAGATCCAATTCAATTGCCTATTGGTACATCAGAAATCACAACATTATACCTGGGCAATGAGTACGAAAATGAGATGTATTTTGATCTCAGCACAGGTTCATATATGCAGAAACAACGCATTGAGTGGGACATGCGTTTTGAGACAACGGATACTGGTTGGGGCATATTTGTCAATACAGGCGCTAACATCAAAGTTCGTCGTTTAGACTTGTACCATTTGAACGAACCAAAAAACTTTGATACTTCAGAATTCATGCAATTACCGGTTTTGCAAGAAGCACCAGATGGCAGACCAGAGCATGCGGCATTTAGTGATTGGAGAAAATACAAATCAGGGAGTGGGGCTTCAACCATTCATGGTATTTATATCGTCGAATTGAGTCATACCACCGGTCAGAAACGCTTAAAACGTTTTCAAATAGAAAGTGTTGACGATACAGCATTTACTTGTGTAATCACAGATTTGTATGATGCTTCAGGAAATGCAGTGTTGTTCAATAATAACAAGACCATTATTCGCAAAAACAAGAACCAAAATTACACCTATCTTTCCTTCAAGAACTATACGCACATTGTGCAGAATCAAGAACCAGATAAAGACAAATGGGATTTTGTATTCTCAAGATACACCCATTTATTTCCAGGTATTCTGCCAAATGGCGCTTTGTTTCCATACAACGTAACGGGCGTTTTAAGCAGCAGAAATAATGTTGCCATTGCCAGAGACTCTCTTACTAATTTTGGTGATATCAATGGCACAATGATCAATAACTACAGCTATTCTACAGATGCCAATGTCATCGGATTTGATTGGAAATCGCATTCATTTAGTGCAGCCGGCACCTATACGGTTAATTCTAAATTGACCTATATCATTCGCGATACAGATGGCGCATATTACAAGCTCAGATTCTTGGATTTTTACAATGCCAAAGGCGAAAAAGGCTATCCAAAATTCGAATACGAACGCATAAAGTAGGCTTCACTTTCTGAATTGTAAAATAGACAGACTGCCTATTTTGTCGAACAAAATGGGGGTAGTGGGCGAAAACTTTTAATGGAAAACCGAGTATTTTGGTCATCTTTGTGGGCTTAAACCAATGGTATTACACTCGGCTCAAGACATTATGCAGGCGCTTCAAGCGGTTGAAGACCCTAGAATTGTTATCACCACCCACCACAAACCGGATGCGGATGCAATGGGCTCGTCTTTGGGTTTGAAATTGTTTCTTGATACTTTTGGTTACCGTGTGGATGTGGTTTCGCCTACCGATTACGCCTCTTTCCTGAATTGGATGAAGGATAGTGAATCGACCGTCATTTACGAACACGAAACAGAACTGGCGACCCAGCTGGCATTGCAGGCGGATTTTATATTTTGTCTCGACTTCAACCACCTTTCCCGCATCAACGAATTTGGAGATGTAGTGGCCCGATCTAAAGCCAAGAAAGTGATGATCGATCACCATCAGTTTCCTCAAGGTTTTGAAGACTTTACCTTCTGGGATGATTTGGCCAGCAGTACCTGCGAGTTGGTCTACCGCTTTATTCACGCCAATGGCATGGACAGCAGAATCGACAAACACGTGGCAGCCTGCCTCTATACCGGCATTGTTACCGATACCGGGTCTTTCAGATTCAGCAATACCGGCAGCGAAACCATGCGTATAGCAGCCACTTTGATGGACAAAGGCATTAACCATGTACAAATTTTTGACTCGGTTTTTGATAGCTTTACCGAAAGTCGCGTGCGCTTTATTGGCTACGCCATCTCGCAGAAAATGGAAGTATTGCGCGAGTATAACACCGCCCTCATCACCATTACTGGCGAAGAGCTCAAGGCTTATAATGTCATCACTGGCGATACCGAAGGGTTGGTGAATTATGGATTGAGTATCGAAGGTATTAAATTTGCTGTGTTGATCATCGACCGTAATAAAATTGTCAAGATGAGTTTTAGAAGCAAGGGTAACTTTGCGGCTAACCAGTTTGCCATGCAACACTTCAATGGCGGCGGGCATTTTTATGCAGCTGGTGGTAGCAGCGACTTAAGTTTGGAAGAAACAGTAGAAAAATTTAAAAAGACATTGTTAATTTATAAAGCACAACTCAATGGTAACTAAGCAATCATTTTTATTTCTGCTCATGTTAAGCCTATTAACAGCAGGTTGTAACAATTTCTCTAAAACCGAATCGGGATTAAGGTACCGATTCCTGCAAAGAAGCGACAAGAAGAACTTGCCTGTTGAAGGCAATTATTTACAGTGTTATTACAGCATCACCAACTCAGAAGATTCGATGGTTTTATCTATCTTTGGTAAAACACCTGATAGAATCATGCTCACCAAACCGACCCATGCCGGAGGTGATATCATGGAAGCTCTGAGCATTATGTCTGAAGGCGATAGCGCCATGTTCTTAATCAGTGCCGATTCGTTTTATTTAAAAACCAGAGGCGAGGCCGAACTGCCATCGTATATCAAACCAGGCACAGATTTGAAGTTCACCATTAAAATGGACCGCAAACTGACCAAGTATCAGGTTGACAGTATGATCAATGTAGAAAAGATCAGACGTTGGAACGAAGAGATCGTCAACATCAATAAATACGTCAAGAAGAACTATCTGGTGGTAAATATTGATACGATGACCGGTATTCGTTCTCAGTTTTATAAAACCATGCCAGATACGGCCAAGAAGATTGTTGATGGCAGTGTGGTACAATTCCATTTTATTGGCAAATTGATGGATGGTACAGAATTTTATAACACCTATACCTTGGGCAAGACCCAAACCATCCGCGTATCGCGTTCGTTTCAACCGACAGGCATGTACGAAATGCTGACCAGAATGCGCGAAGGCGAAAAAGCTGTATTTATTTTGCCTTATGATTTGGCCTATGGTGCCAAAGGCATGGAAGGCATGATTCCACCATACTCAACCCTTGTATACGAACTCAATATTTTAAAAGTAGAATAACATGAAATTACAATCATTATTAGCCATATTGGCTGTATCAGCATTTGCTACCTTGCAGGCTACAACAGCCACTTTGCAAGAACCAGCAGCTACCGCTCAAAATGGAAAAGGTAAGAAGCCTGCTAAAAAATCTGCCACTAAAAAATCTGCCGATAAAAAATCGACAGAGAAAAAACCAGTTGCTAAAGCAGAAGCATCTGTTAAAGTGGGTGATACCATTACCACTTCTACCGGTTTGAAATATGTGATCACCAAGCACAATCCTAATGGCACTAAAGTTACCAAAGGCGATAAAATCGATGCCCATTACACTGGTACCTTAAAGAACGGAAAGAAATTTGACAGTTCACGCGACCGCAATCAACCCTTCTCATTTATCGTGGGCAATGGTCAGGTAATTGCTGGCTGGGACGAAGGATTTACTTATCTGCGCAAGGGCGATGTCGCCACTTTAATCATTCCAGCGGGATTGGGTTATGGCGAAATGGACATGGGTGATATTCCAGCTAATTCGACCTTATACTTTGATGTTGAGGTGATGGATGTACAAAAAGCGGTTGAGTATTTTCCATACAATGGTGTGGGTAAAGATACCATCACTCTGCCAAGTGGTTTAAAATACATCATCATAGACAATGGCGATGTTGCACAAAAAGCCAAACCAGAGCAAACTGCTTCTATGTACTATGCCGGTTACTTGAACGACGGTACCAAGTTTGACAGCAATTTCGGCACTTTTCAGCCATTTGATCTTAAAATCAAAGATGCCCCGGTGATTGAAGGTTGGAGACAGATGTTGCCATTGATGAACAAAGGCATGAAAGTGCGCGCCATTATTCCGGGTAAACTGGCTTATGGCGATAGAGGTTATCCTGGCGTTATTCCACCGAATGCGACATTGATATTTGATATGTTCATGGTTGATTTAAAATAAGACATGCAGCATAAGAACATAGTGATCACAGGTGGTGCGGGCTTTATCGGTTCGCATGTTGTGAGACGTTTTGTCAAGCAATATCCCGATACGATTATTTGGAATCTGGACAAACTGACCTATGCCGGTAATCTCGAGAATTTAAAAGACATTGATCAGGCACCAAATTACAGATTCATCAAAGCTGATATTACGGATGCAGATGTCATCAATGCACTGTTCGAAACCCATCAATTTGATGCCGTGATACACCTGGCTGCTGAGTCGCACGTCGACCGTTCGATTTCGCATCCAATGGAGTTTGTAATGACCAATGTCGTGGGTACCGTGAACCTTCTAAACGCCGCCCGCAAATTGTGGAACGGTCAGTTTGAAGGCAAAGTATTTTACCATGTTAGTACCGACGAAGTATACGGTGAACTGGGCGATGAGGGTAAGTTTTTAGAAACAACACCTTACAGTCCGAATTCGCCTTACTCGGCTTCAAAAGCCAGTAGCGACCATTTTGTTAGGGCCTACCATCACACTTATGGCTTGCCGGTAAAGATTTCTAATTGCAGCAATAATTACGGCGCCAACCATTTTCCTGAGAAGTTAATTCCATTGATGATTAACAACATCATGAACAAAAAGCCATTACCGGTATATGGCAAGGGCGAGAATGTGCGCGATTGGTTGTTTGTAGAAGACCATGCCACTGCTATAGACGCCATCTTCCATAAAGGCAAGATTGGCGAGACCTTCAATATTGGTGGTAATAACGAGTGGAAGAACATTGATTTGGTGCGATTGCTTTGCAAAGTGATGGATACTAAATTAGGAAGAGAAGAAGGAGAGTCTGAACAATTGATTACATTTGTCGGAGACAGAGCCGGTCACGATTTCAGATATGCCATCGATTCGGGCAAGCTGATGCGTGAACTTGGCTGGCAACCTTCTGTAACATTTGAACAAGGATTAGAGAAAACGGTAGACTGGTATTTGGCCAATCAGGAATGGTTAAGTCACGTGACCAGTGGCGCTTATAAAGCGTATTACGATAACATGTATACCAACAGATAAAGCATGAAAGGAATTATTTTAGCAGGCGGAAGCGGTACCAGATTACATCCATTAACTTTGGCTGTAAGCAAACAATTGATGCCGGTTTACGACAAACCAATGATTTATTACCCCCTGTCTACTTTGATGATGGCGGGTATCAGAGAAATTCTGATCATATCAACGCCGCATGATTTACCACATTTTAAAAAATTATTGGGCGATGGTAAAAGTTTGGGTTGCGAGTTCAGTTATGCCGAGCAGGCGGTGCCTAACGGGCTGGCTCAGGCATTTGTAATAGGCGAAGAATTTATCGGAAAAGACAAAGTGGCTTTAATTTTGGGAGACAATATCTTTTTTGGTGCTTCGCTTCAGAAGTTATTACAGGAGAACAATGATCCAGAAGGTGGGGTGATTTATGCTTACCATGTTGGCGACCCGGAGCGCTATGGTGTAGTGGAGTTTGACGAAAACAACAATGCCATCAGCATAGAAGAAAAACCGGCAGTTCCAAAATCCAATTATGCAGTACCAGGCTTGTATTTTTACGACAATCAGGTAGTAGAGATTGCCAAGAATCTGAAGCCATCGGCAAGAGGCGAATACGAGATTACAGATGTCAATAAAGAATACCTGGCAAAGGGTCAGTTGAAAGTTGGCATACTTCAAAGAGGAACCGCTTGGTTAGACACAGGCACCTTTAACAGTTTGATGCAGGCAGGTCAGTTCGTACAGGTGATTGAAGACCGTCAGGGATTGAAAATTGGCAGTATTGAAGAAGTGGCCTGGCGCATGAAATACATCAACGATGAACAGTTGAGGAAATTGGCAGAACCACTGACTAAAAGTGGATATGGAGATTATTTATTAGGCTTAATAAAAAAATGAAAACAAAAAACATATGGTATCTGTTGCTCTTGTTTACTGGACTGACAGGGTGTAAATCTTACACTTCAAATGTCATTTTAAAAACTGAGCCTACAGATATTAACTGGCAGTCAGCTTATGCCAAGGTGACGATTGAATACCCCATCAAAGTGGGTGATAAGATTCAATTTTCTCTGTATACCAATCTTGGAGAGTCTATCATAGATCCTTCGGGTAATTTGGTGGCAGTTAAGGCAAGTTCAGGAGAAGAGAATAAAATAAATGCAGAACAACCAACATACGAAGTGCTCGAATCTGGTATGTGTTTGTTTCCTGTGATAGGTAAGTTGCAGGTGACAGGACTAAAAACATCGCAGCTCGACAGCGTATTATCTGCGAAGTTTGAATCTTACTATAACGGGGTGTATGTGATTTCTAAAGTTGTAAACAAAAAAATCATCATTATGGGCGGAACAAAAGGTGGACAGATTCTTCCTTTTACCTCTAATATGAGTTTGTTAGAAGTGCTTGCAGTATATGGAGGTTTGGATGAAAAATCCAAAGGGTATAACATCAGAGTGATCAGAGGCGATTTAAAAAATCCAGAAATAACAGTAGTGAATCTGAGGACTGTCAATGATATGAAATCCAGTATTGTCACATTAAAACCGGATGATATTATTTACATAGAGCCAGTAAGACGACCAACTTCAGAGAGTTTTAGAGACAATATGTTTGCTCTGAACTTAATACAAGTCGTGTTGACATCGTTTGTACTTTTCAGAACATTATTTTAATACTAAGTCATGATAGATTTCGAATCAGAGCACATAAGACAAGACAATAAAGTAATCGTTCAACAGGATTTAATTTCAATAGAAAAGTTATTACTGGTTGTAAAAAAATATTGGTTTTGGATTCCTATAGCTACTATTTTATCCCTTGTAGGAGGACATTATTATCTTAAATATTCCAAACCGCTTTATAACGCGAGTTCTTTAATTCGTCTTGAAATACAGAAGGAAGCTACCAATATTGGGCTGTCTACGGTGCAAACCATGCAGTCAGACAATAATCTGCTCAGTGAGATAGAATTAATTAAATCTCGATTGGTAGCTGAAGAATTGATAAAAACACTTGATCTCAACGTCTCTTATTATGCAGTTGGCAATATTTTGACAACTGAAATTTACAAAAAGTCGCCTTTCAGAGTTGAAGTATATTCAGACCCAATTCATACTTTATATGACCGTGATTATGTCGTAAGTTTTATCAGTAAATACCAGTTTAAACTTTACGAAAAGAATTCAGATGAATCTAAGGCTAAAACATACTCTGTTGGCGATATCATTCAGATGGGCAGTTTTAAATTTGCCTTGCAATGGACCAGTATTAAAGAACCGGATATTGATCAAAAGGAGTACATTTTCCGAATCAATAGTAAAGGCAGTTTAATCTCCTATTTATTAGGACAATTAATCGTCGAAGCAAACAGCACAGAAGCTCGTACTTTGACCATTGCATTTACTGATAACAATGCCGAAAAAGCCAGAGATATTGTCAATGCATATGATACTGTGTATTTAAAGCAATCTATCGATAAGAAACAGAAATCGCAAGAGCAAACTTTGAAGTTCATTGAATCACAGATTGAAAGTACCGCAGATAAATTGGAGGAATACGAAAACAATATCGAGAATTTTGTCAAACGCACCGGATCTATTTCGCCAAATGCAGAATATGGTGAAGTGACAAAGCAGCTCGAAGAGATGCAGAAGAACAAAGAAGAAATTGGTAGATCCATGAAGAAATTTGATGAGTTGTTAAGTTTCATTCAAAGTAACTCCAGCCAGAATAATGTTGTTCCTTTAGTCTTTGGCATCGACAATATACAAATTGCTGATGGGATCAACGAGTTGAACAATCTGTTCAAGAATCGCGAGTTGTTAAAGATCTCGAATAAAGAATCTACCATACCTTTTAAGAAACTGGAATTGGAGATTTCCATCATCAAATCTCAATTGCTTAATTACATCACAGAAACCAAGAAATATGTCGCTCAACAGAATGCAGAATTAAACAGCAAAATGCAGATGTTGACAGGCCAATTTGCAGATTTGCCAAACAAGGAAACAGAATTAAATCGTCTGAAGCGTTTCAATAATTTATATGAGAAGTTTTATCTGAGTTTGATAGAGAAGCAGATTGAATATCAAATTTCGAAAGCAGGTACAGTGCCAGAGTTTACGATTTTATCGGATGCATATGTAGCACCAAGACCAATTTCGCCTAATTCACAACGAATTTGGTTAATTGCTCTTATGTCAGGACTTGTTCCGGTGTTGATGTTCATTTTCCTCAAGTACATGTTCATGAACGTGATCTACAGTCAGCAACAAATTGAGAGCAAATTACTGGCACCAATTCTGGGATCCATACCTTCATACAAGAAAAAAATGTCGGCATCTACTTTGGTTGTTGACAAGAATCCTAAATCGTCAATCAGTGAGGCTTTGCGTTCGATAAGAACGAACTCCGACTTCATGCTGCCGAAGAAATCAAAACAGATCATTGGAGTAACCTCTACTATTTCGGGAGAGGGTAAAACCTTCTTTGCCATCAACTATGCGGCTATTTTGGCATTGACAGGCAAACGCGTGGTAATTCTCGATTTGGACATGCGTAAACCTAAGATCCACGTTGGTTTTAATGTCGATAATTCTATTGGTATGAGCTCCATCTTATCGGGTATGACTACCTGGAAAGAAGCAGTTCAACATTCGACTTTACACAATTTGGATTTGATTCCTGCCGGTCCGATTCCGCCAAATCCAAATGAGTTGTTGTTGAAACGCGAGTTTGATGATTTGATTGATCAACTGTTTCTGGAATATGATATCATCATGGCAGATAATCCACCAATTGGATTGGTAACAGATGCCAATAACGTATTTAAGAAATGTGATTTGTCTATTTATGTGGTGCGTTCAGGCTACTCAAAAGAGAACGTTATCAATAACATCAACAACCTCTACAAGAGTAAAAACTACACCAATCTGTCTGTTATTATCAATGATGTCAATAGGAGCAATACTTATGGCAGTAAATATGGCTATGGTTATGGTTATGGCTATGGTTATTACGAAGATGATGGTGGAGAGCATAAGCACAGATCACGTATGAAACGTCTATTTAAGAAAAAGTAGGCATGGGTTTATTTAGTGGACTTTTTAAATCAAAGGCAGTTCAGGAACAACCTATGGGTTGGGACATGCACAGTCATATTCTTTTTGGAATTGACGATGGTTCAAAAAGTTTGGATTACTCTCTCTTGATGGCCGAAAGATTTATAAGAAACGGCTATTCAAAAATCATTGCTACACCACATATTATGAGCGACTATTATCCCAATAACAGGGAGATAATAGAAGATAGAATGCAACAGCTGAATCTGGCCCTAAAGGCGAGAGATTTACCACTGGAGCTGGGCTGTGCAGCCGAGTACTATATGGATGAGTATTTTCTCGAGAAAGTGAGAAGCGATGGCGATTTGATGACTTTCAATGGCAAACATGTTTTGGTTGAAACGTCTTTCATGAACCGTCCTGTGTTTTTTAGACAGGTATTGTTTGAGATCAGAACCAAGGGATACATCCCGGTTTTAGCGCATCCAGAGCGATATATTTATTTACAGGAACACTACAGTGAAGTTGAAGAGTTGGTGCAGTCTGGCGTTAAATTACAGATTAATCTTTTGTCTTTGGGAGGATATTACTCGCCAAATGCCAAAAAACTGGCGCAATGGTTAATCAAGAATGGTCACTACAGTTACTTTGGTACTGATGCGCATACCACAGAACATTTGGATTTGATTCAAGAAGTGTATCAATCGAAACTCTTCGGCAGTATTGACTTTTCTAAAGTCGAGAATACCGGTCAATTAAAGGGCTTGTAAGGTCTTTCTAAGCGCCAGTGTATTGGCGATCATTGATTAAATATTTGAAATATTTATTCAATTGTTTTTTTATGTTTTGCCAATACAAACATGAGGAAAGCAAATGGTATCAGTGGCATAAAAAACCGACTGGTGCCTATTGGTCCCGTAAAGATGAGAATGTAAACCGGGAAAGCCAAAACGGCCAGTTTCAATGGCCACTCTATGTGCTTATTAAAAATAAATTGCATGCCTTTATACAGCCTGAAAAGGTTGAAAAGAAACAATACCATTAGCCAGGCGCCAAGTGGATTGAGGAACGATTTGAGGATAGTGCCCAACATGCCTTTTTGGTTGCTTTGATAGATTAAATTGGTTTTGTGGGGCAGGTGAAAGAACTGTGTGTAGTCAAAGCGACCGGGATCTAGCAGAGCCAGAACAATGCCACGACTGTGCAACCAGGCGTATTTTGGCAGATGTGCCGAAAGTTGTGCCTTAGCGGCAGTTTCCAGATATTGTTGTTTATCGCTGTAGGGCATTTCGCGGGTAGCGATTTTAATATGATCGATGATAGAATCGGCTTTTTTGGTACCATACTCGCTCATCAAAGTAACATAAGTATTGTAATGCAGGAGATTGATGGTGGTGATAGATGAATATTGAAAATGGCCGGTGCGTTTATAGTTGATGCCAGACACTGTAAAATATAGTAGCAGTGGCAGAAGGCTGATGCCAAGTTCAGGTAAATTACTCCGGTTTCGACGCATCAGCAGATAGATGATTGGTAGAAGGATACAGGCAAATAATAGAACAGGTTTGATGAGTAGACCAGTGCCCAATAAAGCTGCCATTTTCAAGAAATTCAAGGTAGAGAAAGGCTGCATTAATAAGAGGTAAACGATACTCAGCATGGCAGTTTGCAACCATATCTCACTCATCACCAGATTGGCATAGATGATTTGTGAAGTAGACAAACCTAAGAACAAAGTAATTTGCCACCAGTTATAAGACGCTTTGTATCGGTCGGCGATTTTAAGGCATAGACGGATAGCATTTAAGCTCAGCAGGTTTTGAACCAGATAAGTGATGAAGAAAAATAGCCATTGATTGCCGAAAGAGAGCCATTTAAATACCAAAAGGATAAAAGGGTAGAGAATAGGGCGCTTAGTTAGCCAGTCGGCGTTGAAGGCATAATTCATATTCCAGGCATACAGCGTGCCTTTGTTGAGCAAATTATCGGCAGCAAAAATATACTCGACACTATCCTGAATCAGGCTATTGTAAACCAGCATTTGTTTCATAAAAAACAGAGCATGCAGGGCAGAAATCAAGATCCAGAATGTCTTTCTGTTCATGATTCAATGATACATCATTTATAGAATTTTACAAAAGCAAAAAGGCTACTCAAGATTGAGCAGCCTTTTCACCACATTGAATTTGTGTTTATAGTTTTTTATACCATTGAACGAAGGGAATAGGAAGCGGTACCATTTCACCTCCAGCATAGATGCCAGCAAAGCCAAACTGAAATGCTTTGTCTTCGGCAGTTTGAATGCGAAGTCCGGGAATTAGTAGAGCCAAAGGATCACCGTTGGCACCTGGAGGCACTAAGAATGAATCGAAGACCAGACTTACCTTTTTGCCAATTTTGGTCATGCCCGCTGCAGAAAACAGCATTTTACCGGATGTGAAACCATCTA
>JACCDH011777380.1_pt1 | contig 22856 bp, 20 predicted proteins | sample 7442481 | NCBI WGS metagenome assembly JACCDH01 (sample SAMN15323433, study PRJNA562643) | freshwater metagenome | isolation source: river surface water | place: USA:Blue River Watershed | collected 2017-08-15
CATCACTATATTTTTTTGTTGATGCCAAAGAATCCACTGTTGGAGCAATTCCTTTAGCTGCCGATTCAAAGTTTTTAATACTATTTCCTAAGCTAGCCATTAATTCTCCATCAATTTTAGCTTCTTTTAACATTGCATCTAATTTTTGAGAAAGCAACCCATTTGCATCTGCACTATCTTCCGCTTTTTTAGATTTTGGTTTGGCTTCACCTCCTGCTAATTCAGGATATACTAGAGTCCAATCCAACTCCTCATCCACTTTATCAAACGCTGATAACGCAAAAATAAACGCTTCTGTTAAAAGACCTATTACTAATAATTGACTTGCTCCTGTCCAGTGTTGGATTTTAAATAAAGCTCCTACAATTACTACTGCCGCTCCCATACCGTAAGCGAAATTCATTACTTTTTTGTTAATTAATGCCATGTTATTTAATTTTTTGAGTGATATTTAAGTTTTATTTTTTTGTTGTTTTTTTAGTTGAAATTTTTTGAGTCCCCATATAGTCTTGTACCGTTCTAAAACCAATGTAACTTCTTGCTGAATCAGCATATTCATAATCTCTAGTAGATACTTGTAACATATAAGCTACGTCTTTCCAAGAACCACCACGAACTACTTTTCGTTTGTTTTTGTTGTCTTGAATATTTGGACTCATCGTTGACACATAGTCGTAAGCACCCGCATCATAAGCTGTTGCAGTCCATTCTGCTACGTTACCCGCCATATTATACAAGTTATATCCGTTTGGATCAAATGATTTTGCTTCTACAGTATATAAAGCATTGTCTGCCGCATAATCTCCTCTATTTGGCTTGAAATTAGCTAAGAAACATCCTCTATCATTTTTAGTATAAGGACCTCCCCAAGGATAAGTAGCTGATTGCAATCCGCCTCTAGCAGCATATTCCCATTCAGCCTCCGAAGGCAAACGAAATTTGTTTACTAAATCTCTTCCTTTTTTCTTCGATTTTACATACGAATTTTTATACAAGGTTCTCCATTCACAAAAAGCTACTGCTTGTGTATGTTTTACCCCAACAACTGGATATTCTCCATAAGCTTTATGCCAAAAGTAGTCGTTATGCATAGGCTCATTATAGGAATATGAGAAGTCTTTAATCCAAACGGTAGTATCAGGATACACTTTTACTTGTTCTGTTCTGATGAAATCTTGTCTTTTGCCTCCTTTTGATTTTGCTGCCGCTTGAATATCCATCCAAGAATAACGGAACTTCAATTTATTTACATCAATCGTTCTTAAGCCGTTATACGATGCTTCCAAAGGCAAATACATAGAATCCATTACTTCAGAATAATATGCATCAGGATATTTTTTAGTATCTTTGATTAATTTGACTTTCTTGTTGATTTTTCTCCCTGCATATTCATTATCACCAGTCCCTACGCTATAATAATTGTCATACATGTATTTTTCATATGCCGTCATTTTTTCAGGATCAGTATCATTGAAAGCAAAGTCGCCAATACTTCCAGAATTTTTCCCTTTTCCTTTTCCATCACCTGCTTTTTGACCATTTTCATCAGCCAAAATCGCTAAACGCATACGCATTGTCGAATCTTTTACCCACTCCACAAACTGACGATACTCACTATTAGTGATCTCTGTTTCGTCCATATAAAAAGAAGGAACCGTTACTGTTTTTGTAGGCGCATCTTCCACACCAGCTAAGTCTTGATCCGACTTACCCATAATGAAGGAACCCCCAGGAACTAAAGACATTCCGAAGGGTTTCTCAGGATGCCACTTAGCTCCTTTTACCCCAACCAATTCTCCTTTATCTCCAGACTTTCCACAACTAATTAATAGTGTCAAAATTGCTGTAAATGCAATGAAATTCTTCATATAATTTTGCGTTATATTTTCTTTATTTTTCAAGGTGTAAACCTATTTATTATTTTTTTAAAAAGCAATTTTTTTATTTTGAAAGCTTTTTGCCACAAAAATAATGATTTTATATACTGTTTTTTCGTTGTGCTTTCCACCATCTTTCTGGTAACTCTTGATCACAAGCCGCTAGATATTCTTCATGAGAACATGGTAATAACGTGTTTCTTTTTAATTTATTATTGCCATTTGTTATAAAAGGGATTTCTATCCACCAACGGTCTGTTTTATCACTTTTATAAAAAATCAATTCTTCGTCTTCTGAAGGGACAATGTATTTCAAATAATTCTCTCTACTTCCAAAAGGATACTCATTCGAACGGTAGTGAAAACCTTCTATAAAATACCAAATAATTTGAGCAATCAATACGGATTCTTGTTCAGTATCATTGTGATTAAAAACCCCAAACGAAGTGACTTTATCACTTATTCCTGCATATCTTGACAAAGCACATATTTCTTTACCATTAAAGCCATTGGGAACAAAATGGGCAAAATTTCCAGAATCGGATGATTTTACTGCCTTCATATCAATACTTACTAAATCCGCATCGCGAAAAACAGGCTCTGCAATAGCGATATTATTCGCTACTTCTCCTAATCGGTAGGCATCAAAAAACAATTTTTCTATCAAATCGATTTCTTCTTGCGAATTATAATAGGTTTGATACCCAATATTACAATAGTTAAATAAATTGTTTGGTTCTTCAATCACTATTTTAGTCAAATAGGAAGCTGCCGAAATAACATCACTTTCTTTTCCGAAATCGAACTTACTATCAACTGCAACCAAATTAACCATTTGTTCCAAGTCATCATACGTTCTGTAAAGCGCATAAGTCAAATCTTGAGAGCCACCAATAACAATAGGAATGATTTTATTCTTGATTAAATGTGAAGCTACTTTTTTCAAAGCAAAATAGGTGTCTTCCTTAGAATTACCCGCCATTATATCACCGAAATCAGCAATAGATGCATCCCAATTCCCAGGAAACAAGCCGTATAATTCTTTTCGAATAGCCAACAAGTCTATCTCAGGATTGCCGTTTTTGTTTCCTCGATTTTCTAACACTCCAATAATCCCAAGAGTTACCTTGCTTACCTCTGGAAATGCTTCTGGAGTATGCAAAACCACCTTACTTCCCAATTGTTGGGAGGACAATCCGTCAATATAATCAAGGATTTCGGTATCTAAAGGAGATAGAAAATCAAATTCCATTTTTTATTTCTTTTTGGTAGTCATTTTTTTAGCAGGAGCTTTCTTTACGGGAGTTTTCTTTTCAATCAGCTCTTGAACTTCTTCTAATGTTAATTTGCTTGCATCAACATCTTTACTCAGTTCAATTTTGATTTTACCTTTGGTAATCACAGAGCGACCCCAACGAGCTTTCTCTACTACAATTCCTTCAGCTGGCCAATTATGAATTACTTTGTCTATATTTTTTTGTAATTTATCTTCAATCAATTCTTCGATATCCGCTTGAGATAAATTGTCAAAATCGTATTTCTTACTCACGTTGATAAAAAGACCGTCCCATTTGATAAAAGCTCCAAAACGCCCTACACCTTTTTGCACACCTAAACCTTTGTAAGTAGCAATTGGCGCATCGGCTTGAGCTTTTTCATCAATTAATTCCTGTGCTCTTTCGATAGAAACATCCAAAGGATCTTCTCCTTTTGGCAATGAAATAAACAAAGAGCCATGTCTCACATAAGGACCATATCGCCCATTACTTACTTCTACTTCCTCTCCCTTATACAACCCTAAATTTTTAGGCAAAAGAAACAATCCTAAAACTTCATCCAAAGTAACATTACTAATATTCTGGTCTGGTCTCAAGCTTGCAAATTTCTTATCTTCATCTTCGGCATCTCCAATTTGAGCCATTGGACCAAATTTTCCTAAACGAACTAAAACCGTTTTACCGGTAGTTGGATCAATTCCTAAAATTCGTTCTCCACTTTCTCTATCTGCATTGGCTTCTACATCTTTCACGTTAGGATGAAATTTATCATAAAATTCCTGCATCATGGTAGCCCATTCAATATTTCCTTCAGCAATTTCATCAAAATCTTGTTCTACTTTTGCTGTAAAATTATAATCTAGAATAGCACCGAAGTTTTTCACTAAGAAATCCGTAACGATTGTTCCAATATCTGTAGGAACTAATTTGCCTTTATCAGAACCCGTATTTTCTTTTAATACTTTCTCATTGATTGTACCAGACTGTAAACTAAGTTGATGGTATTTTCTCTCCTGACCTTCTAAATTCCCTTTTTCAACATAGTTTCTGTTAATTATAGTAGAAATTGTTGGCGCATAAGTGGACGGACGACCTATTCCTAACTCTTCTAATTTTTTCACTAAAGAAGCTTCGGTATATCTTGCTGGAGGTCTTGAATATCTTTCTGTTGCAGTAATGTAATTATTCTCTAATCGTTCGTTAACTTTTAGTACTGGTAACATTCCTTCTTGCTCTTCTTCATCTTCATCATTTCCTTCTAGATACACTTTCAAAAAACCTTCAAAAAGCAATACTTCTCCCGAAGCCGTAAATACTTCGCTATGATTATTAGCTTCAATTTTCACATTAGTACGTTCTAACTCAGCATCACTCATTTGCGAAGCCAAAGTTCTTTTCCAAATCAAATCATACAAACGCGCTTGATCTCTGTCAATATTTACAGTATGACGTGACATGTCTGTAGGACGTATTGCCTCATGAGCTTCTTGAGCTCCTTTACTTTTATTAGCAAAAGAACGTGGTTTAGAGAATTCTTTCCCATAGGATTTAATAATCTCTGCCTGAGCCGCATCCATAGCTTCTTTTGACAAGTTCACACTATCCGTTCTCATATAAGTAATTAACCCTGCCTCATACAAACGTTGTGCTAACTGCATGGTAATTCCAACTGGTAAATACAATTTACGAGCTGCCTCTTGTTGCAAAGTAGAGGTGGTAAACGGTGCTGTTGGTGATTTTTTAGTAGGTTTTGTTTCTAACTCTCCTACCTTAAATATTGAGTCAGTATTTTTTTGTAAAAAATCTTCTGCTTCTTTTTTAGTATTGAAATTTTTTGGCAATTTTGCCTTTACTGTTTTTCCTGCTTCGTTAGTAAACTCCGCTGTAACCGAGTAACTTGCAGCTGGTTTAAAGTTTTGTATCTCGCGTTCGCGTTCTACAATCAAACGAACAGAAACAGATTGCACACGCCCTGCTGAAAGTCCACCTTTTACTTTTCTCCACAAAACAGGCGATAATTCATATCCTACTAAACGATCTAAAACTCGACGCGCTTGTTGTGCATTGACTAAATTGTAATCAATTTCACGGGGATTTTCTATAGCTTTAAGAATTGCTGATTTGGTGATTTCATGAAAAACGATGCGTTTCGTTTTCTTTTTGTCTAATTTTAATTCTTCAGATAAGTGCCAAGAAATAGCTTCTCCCTCACGGTCCTCATCGGAAGCCAACCATACCATTTCAACTTGCTTTGATAGGGATTTAAGTTTAGTTACTAATGCTTTTTTATCAGCAGAAACCTCATACTTAGGTTTGAAACCATTTTCAACATCTACACCAATTTCTTTGGAAGGTAAATCCGCTATATGCCCATAACTGGACTCCACTTGAAAATCACTCCCTAAAAATTTTTCGATTGTTTTAGCCTTTGCAGGTGATTCCACTATAACTAAATTCTTTGCCATATCCCGTTTGTTTGTGTTGGCAAAAGTATATGATTTTTTTAAATTTTATGTTTTTAAAATTTCAAAAGTAATTTTTATCGACAAAAAACGATTTTTATCGATATCCTGCAAAACCTATCTCTATAAAAAAATAACATATTTAAAATTAAGCTAACGAGAAATGACACTTACTAGTGTAGCCCTTTTCTAGTCTCAAGCGAACTTAAAATACTGTTAAAAGTTTAACTGCCATCTTGTCATATATCTAAATTGACGTATCTTTGTACTTTTGAAAAAATGTAATGGAAAAGATCATAGAAGAAAGCAAGCAAGGTGAAAGTCTTGTTTTGGAACACAAAAAAGAAAACACAAAAAAGCTCTTCATAGAGAGTTATGGTTGCGCCATGAATTTTTCAGATAGTGAAATTGTAGCATCTATACTATCTGAAAATGGCTTTAACACTACTCAAACTCTAGAAGAAGCCGATTTAGTCTTGGTAAACACTTGTTCTATTCGCGACAAGGCAGAGCAAACTATACGAAAACGCCTAGAAAAATACAATGCCGTAAAACGCACTAATCCTAAAATGAAAGTAGGCGTTTTAGGTTGTATGGCTGAACGTCTAAAAAACCAATTCTTAGAAGACGAAAAAATAGTAGACCTAGTAGTAGGCCCAGACGCTTACAAAGATTTACCCAATTTACTTGCCGAAGTTGAAGAAGGTAGAGATGCAATTAATGTTATCCTATCAAAAGAAGAAACTTATGGAGATATTGCTCCTGTTCGTTTGAATTCAAATGGTGTTTCTGCGTTTGTATCTATAACTCGAGGTTGCGACAATATGTGTACCTTTTGCGTGGTTCCCTTTACGCGCGGCCGAGAACGCAGCCGAGAACCACAAAGTATTCTAAAAGAAATTCAGGATTTGTGGGACAATGGATTTAAAGAAATAACATTGTTAGGACAAAATGTAGACAGTTATTTGTGGTACGGTGGAGGACTAAAAAAAGACTTTGAAAATGCTAGCGAAATACAAAAAGTAACGGCTATTAGCTTTGATCAACTTTTAGAAACTGTAGCGACTAATTTTCCTAAAATGCGAATTCGCTTCTCTACGTCTAATCCACAAGATATGCATGAAAAGGTATTGCATGTTATCGCAAAGTACCCTAATATTTGCAAACATATTCACCTGCCAGTTCAATCAGGAAGCAATCGAATTTTAAATAAAATGAACCGGTTGCACACCCGAGAAGAATACATGGAATTAATTGACAAAATTAATACGATTATTCCTGGATGCGCAATTACCCAAGACCTCATTGCGGGATTCCCTTCCGAGACAGAAGAAGATCATCAAGATACTTTATCACTAATGGAATATGTAAAATATGATTTTGGGTACATGTATGCTTACTCAGAACGACCTGGAACATTAGCAGGTCGCAAAATGGAAGATGATGTTCCTGAGGCAACTAAATTAAGACGCCTTCAAGAAATAGTTGATTTACAGCGCATTCATAGTGGAATTCGAACAGAAGCATTTTTAGGAAAAACCGTTGAAGTATTAATAGAAAAATCATCTAAAAGATCCCCTAATGATTGGGCCGGTAGAAACTCGCAAAATATCATGGTAGTTTTTCCTAAAGAAAATTATGCCATTGGAGAATTTGTTAATGTTACAATTACTAATTGCACAAGCGGAACTTTAATAGGAAAAGCGGTGGGATATTCTGAAATGAATTAAAATATCAAGGTATTATGGAAACAGTGCAATCAATAAAGCAACGATTTGAAATTATAGGAAACGACTCAAAACTAAATCGCGCTATTGAAAAAGCAATTCAAGTAGCTCCAACTGATATTTCAGTATTAGTAGTGGGTGAAAGTGGTGTTGGAAAAGAAAGTATTCCAAAAATAATCCATTCTCTTTCTCACAGAAAACACGGTAAATACATTGCTGTAAACTGCGGAGCCATCCCTGAAGGAACTATTGATAGTGAGCTTTTTGGTCATGAAAAAGGAGCTTTTACAGGTGCCACAAATACTCGTGAAGGTTATTTTGAAGTAGCCAATGGAGGAACCATCTTTTTAGATGAAGTAGGCGAATTACCATTAACTACTCAAGTTCGTTTATTACGCGTTTTAGAAAATGGTGAGTTTATAAAAGTAGGCTCTTCACAAGTGCAAAAAACTAACGTTAGAATCGTTGCAGCTACCAATGTCAATTTATTTAATGCCATCGAAAAAGGAAAATTTAGAGAAGATTTGTACTATCGTTTGAGTACAGTTGATATTAGTTTACCTCCACTTCGTGAACGAAAAGAGGATATTCATTTATTATTCAGAAAATTTGCAGCGGATTTTGCTCACAAATACAAAATGCCTCCACTGAAATTAGATGAACATGCGATTCAATTGTTGCAAAAATTTCGTTGGAGTGGTAATATAAGACAATTACGTAATGTCGCTGAACAACTTTCTGTTCTTGAAACCAACCGTGATATAAATGCAGTGACATTACAAGCTTACCTGCCTGCAGAAGGAAATAACTTACCATCTATAATCAACGACAAAAAAAACGAAAGTGATTTCAATACCGAAAGAGAAATTTTATACAAAGTTCTTTTCGATATGAAAAGTGATTTGCATGACCTAAAAAAATTAACTTTAGAGTTAATGAAAAATGGAAGTTCTAAAGTACAAGAAACCAATCAAAGTTTAATCAAAAAAATATATGGTTCTCAGGAAGACGATACTGCAATTGATTTTGAAGAAACTCCACGAACTGCTATCATCACAACTCCTGCCAATGAGACGATTTATCAGGAACCAGAGGACAACTATCTTTTTGCAGAAACCATAGAAGCAGAGGAAGAAGTCCTTAAGCTAGAACAAAAAGAAATCGAAATGATCAAACGTTCATTAGAAAAAAATAAAGGAAAACGAAAAGCTGCTGCAGATGAATTAGGAATCTCTGAACGAACATTATATCGAAAAATAAAACAATTTAATCTTTAAAATTGCAGATCGATTTTAAATACCTTTGAATAAATAAATTAAAGAATGAAAAAAACATACTACATATATATAATACTACTTGTATTAATTAGTTCAAGTTGCTCTATTTATAATTTTACAGGTACAGGAAAAATCGATGCCAAAACATTTCAAGTCAATTTCTTTCAAAATAATGCTGAATTAATTGAACCTGGTATAGACCGCACCTTCACACTAGCACTACAAGACTTGATTCAAAATCAAACCAATTTGAACCTAGTAAAAAATGGGGCCGATTTAACTTATGAAGGAGAAATTATTGGATACAGAATTAGTCCTATGACTGCAACTGCTGATCAACAAGCCTCTCAAAACCGTTTAACGGTAAGAGTTAATGTGCGATTCATTAACAAAAAAACGGAAAAAGATAATTTTGAAAAAACATTTGAATTTTATCATGACTATCCTGCCACGTCACAGCTTAACGGCAGTATACTGAATAAAGCGATAAGTGAAATATTTGAAAGAATTACTCAAGATGTTTTTAATGCATCTTTAGCTAAATGGTAATCAATAATGAAAAATTTGGCAATTGGTGAATTTGGTAATTTGAAAAAAAACACCCAAAAAACCAAATAAACAGATAACCAAATCCTCAAAGAAACAACATTTATGAACGTAACTGATTATACTTTTTTAATTAACAAACCTGATGCTATCAATGAAAGGCAAACAGAAAATTTAGATCATATTTTAGATGAGTTCCCGTATTTTCAAAGTGCAAGAGCCTTACGTTTAAAAGGTTTATACAATCAAAATAGTTTCAAGTACAATTATGCTTTAAAAGTTACGGCTGCCCACACAACAGATAGAACAGTTCTTTTTGACTTTATCACTTCGGATACTTTTACAGCAATCCAAAAAGGATATTACGACAAAAAAATTGCAGAACTTCTTGATATTAATGTAATCGACAGCGAAACCATTATTTCTGAAAGTGTAAACAAACAAATTGACTCGATTGAATCCTCAATACATTTTGCTACAGCAACAACTGAGGATACAAATTCAAAATCAGTATCTGAGAAACTAGAAATAGGGAAACCTCTAGATTTTTCTGCTAACGAAAGACATTCATTCCAAGAATGGTTACAACTTTCTAGAATTCAACCTATCGTTCGAGAAGAACACAATACAGAAACTTCAGCGCCACTAAACGAAACCCAAAAGAAAAAACTAGAATTAATAGATAAGTTCATTGAAACTAATCCAAAGATTCCAACTATCAAACAAGGAACCGTCTCTAATACCAATTTCGATTTAAATAAAGAAGACCATTCAATGCTAATGACCGAGACATTAGCCAAAGTATATTTAGAACAAAAAAAATATCAAAAAGCAATTCAAGCTTATGAAATATTAATTTTGAAATATCCAGAAAAAATTACTTTCTTTGCAGACCGTATTTCGGACATTAAGATTTTACAACAAAATAACAATAATCAATAATGAGTACATTTTCAATTTTCTTAGTTTTAATTACAATAGTATGTTTTCTATTAGTGGTAGTAATTATGGTTCAAAATCCAAAAGGCGGAGGTCTGTCTTCTTCTATTGGGGGGACTCAAATGTTAGGTGGAGTTCAAAAAACTACAGACTTTTTAGACAAGAGCACATGGACATTAGGAACCATTTTAATTGTACTTATTTTGCTTTCAAGTTTAAGTTTTACAGGATCTTTGAGTGACACTGAATCTAAGATTATTGAGAAATCAGAAGTCCCTGCAGCCACACCATCTGCTAGTCCAACAACTCCTGCTACAAAATAGTTAGAATAACAATATAAAAATGCCAGCTTTGACAAGCTGGCATTTTTTTTAGGAAAAAATGTCAGTTAAAATGGGATGGCATAGTTTCTGAAATGATAGCAACATTAATTTAAAATAACTTTAAAACATACAATCATGGGATTAAACATTAAACCACTATCCGACCGAGTTCTTATTGAACCAGTCGCAGCAGAAACAAAAACTGCTTCAGGAATTTTTATTCCAGATACTGCTAAAGAAAAGCCACAAAAAGGTACCGTTGTAGCTGTAGGTAGCGGAACAAAAGATCATACTATGACAGTAAAAGTAGGAGACACTGTTCTTTACGGTAAGTATGCTGGTACTGAATTAAAGTTAGAAGGCACAGATTATCTAATTATGCGCGAAGATGATATTCTAGCAATTATCTAAATGTAATTTTGTAAATAAGTTAATCACAAAAAAAAATTAAAAATGGCAAAAGATATAAAATTTGATATTGAAGCACGTGACGGATTAAAACGTGGAGTTGATGCATTAGCTAATGCAGTAAAAGTAACTTTAGGGCCAAAAGGACGTAATGTCATTATTGGCAAAGCTTTTGGCGGACCTAACGTAACTAAAGATGGTGTTACTGTAGCTAAAGAAATCGAATTACAAGACCCATTAGAAAATATGGGAGCCCAAATGGTAAAAGAAGTAGCTTCTAAAACGAATGATTTAGCTGGAGATGGAACTACAACCGCAACTGTTTTAGCACAGGCTATCGTAAAAGAAGGCTTGAAAAACGTAGCTGCTGGGGCCAACCCAATGGATTTAAAAAGAGGTATTGACAAAGCCGTTGAAGCTATCGTTGAAGACCTATCTAAACAAGCTAAAGTAGTTGGTAATAATTCTGAAAAAATCAAACAAATTGCTTCCATCTCTGCTAACAATGATGAAGTAATCGGAGAATTAATTGCTAGTGCTTTCGGAAAAGTAGGTAAAGAAGGTGTAATTACTGTTGAAGAAGCTAAAGGAACAGATACATTTGTTGACGTTGTAGAAGGTATGCAATTTGACAGAGGTTATCTTTCTCCTTACTTTGTAACCAATCCAGAAAAAATGGAGGCTGAATTAGATAGTCCTTACATTTTATTATACGATAAAAAAGTATCTTCATTAAAAGAATTATTACCAGTATTAGAGCCAGTAGCACAATCAGGAAAACCATTATTGATTATTGCTGAAGATGTTGACGGTGAAGCGTTATCTACTTTAGTAGTAAACAAACTACGTGGAGCATTAAAAATTGCTGCTGTTAAAGCACCTGGTTTTGGAGATAGAAGAAAAGCTATGTTAGAAGATATTGCTATCTTGACTGGAGGAACCGTAATCTCTGAAGAAAGAGGATACACTTTAGAGAACACAACAATTGAAATGTTGGGTACTGCAAAAAGAGTAAGCATTGACAAAGACAACACTACAATTGTAAGTGGTGCAGGTGATGCAGACACAATCAAAAACCGTGTCAACCAAATCAAAGGTCAAATGGAAACTACTACTTCTGATTATGACAAAGAAAAATTACAAGAGCGTTTGGCTAAATTAGCTGGAGGAGTCGCTGTACTATATGTTGGAGCAGCTTCTGAAGTAGAAATGAAAGAGAAAAAAGACCGTGTGGATGATGCACTTCACGCTACTCGTGCAGCTGTTGAAGAAGGAATTGTTGCTGGTGGAGGTGTTGCTTTGTTAAGAGCAAAAACAGTTTTAAGCAAAATTAAAGCGGATAATGCTGACGAAGCAACTGGAATCCAAATCGTATCTCGTGCTGTAGAAGCTCCATTAAGAACCATCGTTGAAAATGCTGGTTTAGAAGGTTCGGTAGTAGTAGCAAAAGTAGCTGAAGGGAAAGGTGATTTTGGTTACAATGCCAAAACAGATGCTTATGTAGACATGTTAAAAGCAGGAATCATTGACCCTAAAAAAGTAACTCGTGTAGCCTTAGAAAATGCTGCTTCAGTTTCTGGAATGATCTTGACAACAGAATGTGCTTTGATTGACATTAAAGAAGAATCGGCACCGAGTCCAATGGGCGGAGGGATGCCAGGAATGATGTAATTCCATTTACGAAGTACGATATACGAAGTACGAAGTAAATATTGAATAAAAAATCCGAAGTTTTCACTTCGGATTTTTTTATACTACTTATCTTGAGGTCGTTTCTTCAATAATTTTAAGAAAACAGGAAAAGTTGAAATCAGAATTATTCCGATAACAATCATTTCTATATGCTCTTTCAAATCAATTCCAAAATCTAAAAAGACTCCATATAAATAATGCCCTGAAAAGACCAAAACAAAAGACCACAAAAACGAACTTAAAGTATTGAAAAACATAAATTTCTTTTTATCCATAGAAACTATTCCTGCCACTATCGGAGCAAAAGTTCTAAAAATAGGCAAGAAACGTGCGTAAATAATTGCTTTACCTCCATATTTTTCGAAGAAATCTTTCGACTGCAATAAGTACTTTTTCTTGAACCAAAACGTGTCTTCTTTTTTGAATAAATAATACCCACTTTTGGCTCCAAACCAATACCCTACTGTATTACCAATGATTCCAGAAAAAGCAATGAATAATGCCAATAAGGTTACATTAATAAAATCACTTTCTATTACTACTATGTTACCTATTAAATCGCCACTGTATATCCCTGACAAAAAAAGCAAACTATCTCCAGGAAGAAAGAATCCTGCAAAAAGTCCTGTTTCAGCAAAAATGATAAATAAAACAATGTACAACCCAACTTGAACCCCACCAATCGAAAGGGTAATATAAAACTCTGGGTTCAGCAATTGAGTCCAATCAAAATGGTTCATACAGTTATATTTAATTAGTATCTTGGGTGTGAAAGTAAGAATAATTTAGCGCAACCACAATTTAAACCTTGCTTTTAAAATTTTATTAACGCTTTTAGTACTCTTCAAAATCATTTTCGTTCGTACAGGCAACAATGGTGTAAACTTTCATAATCTTCATCTTTAGCTCGTACCTCATCGGTATCGTGACCTACTTTCGCAATGGCTTTTTTCACATCCAAAAGCGAACATTTTTCTTCATTCAAAATCACACTCAATTGATGGGTTTCAATATTCCAAACCGCTGATTTCACACCTGCTACTGAAAAAGCAGCTTTCTGAATACGTTTTTGGCATTGTTCACAATTTCCATTTACCTCTGTAACATATTTTGCGTTTTTATTTTTTTTCGCTTGTGCTTGAACTGAAAGTCCAACGAATACCAAAAGCACTAGTATCATTATTTTTTTCATGATTTCTATATTTTATTATTGTTGTTAAATTTATTTATTGTTATTCAACTTGATTTTTGACATTCCCATTGTCATTTATTTTATCTTAAATCGCAATCCTGCATAATACATCTGACCAAAAACTGGCGCATACACAATGGAAGAGTCAAAATTCATTCCAAACGGATTTGCTGCCCCCAAAACAGCTTTGGACTGCGTATAATTTCCAATATTTTCTCCACCTATATACACTTCAAATACGGACGAAATCACACGAGTAATTTGGGTATTCATCAATGAATAAGCGGGAGAAAAAATAGGTAATCGATCGGTATTTGGATTCGATTGTGTGTTAGGTAATTGTTGCTCGCCAATCCAATTGTAGGTAAAATCAAACTTCCATTGCTTTGAATTAGTTAACGATGTTTCGTACTCTAGATTTCCAAAGAATCGATTTTTGGCTTGTAACGGTTTTTGAAACGTCCCCGAAAGATAGTCGGTTTGTACATCGTACATTTTGTAAGCCGAACGCAATCGAAGGTTTTTCACAATCTCATAATTGAATTCGATTTGGAAACTATTGGCAAATGATTTTCCCCTCAAATTATAAAACAACGCTTGTTGCGGACTCTGCATGACATCTACCACCACTTGATTCTGAAAATCGGTACGATACCAATCGAGAGTCAGATCGGCACTTTTACCAAAAAACAGAAAAGACTGAGAAAAACTTGTTCCGTAATTCCATGCGATTTCAGGATTTAAACCGTACACTTTACCATTGGCATCCAAAATAGAAAAAGTCCTCGAACTTGCAAAAAGCGATTGGTTTTCGGCAAAAATATTGGCACTGCGTTTTCCTCTTCCCGCTGAAAATCTGAAAACAGCTTTCGCCCACGGATTGTATCTCAAATGCAAACGAGGCGTTACAAAAGTTCCTAACCGATTATGATTGTCTATTCTTCCACCCAAAATCAAGCTAAAATTATCGCTATTATCATAGGTGTATTCGAAAAAAGCACCTACCGAATTATCTGTTCTATTCCAATTTTGGGTAGTAACCAATTCTTGATAATTATCCAAAGTGAAGTTCAATCCCGTTGCAAACTTATTCATGGTATTAGTAATAATCGAATTAAAAATAAGGTTCGAATAATAACTATTTTGCTTGATATTGTATTGGCTTAGCCCAAAATAGGATTGCTGATTGTGAGTTGTAAACGCATTTTGGAAACCAATACTCTGAAAAGGCAAATCTTTAAAAACATAACCCAACTTGGTAGCAATATCCAACCGTTCCGTTTTGATTTCTGAACCCCAAAAATTAGTTGTTCCCCTATCGGCATTAGGATTAAAATGGAGTTGTCCCATTTGCTTTTTATCATTCATGTACCTAAAATTGATAAAACTCACCCAGCCTTTTTCGGCATCATAATACTGATACCTATTTAAGATATTGATTTGTTTTGCCAATGGATTGTCTAAAAATCCATCTTCATTTTTATCCATTTTTTCCGTACGGGCATTGCCGTGTAAAAACAAGCTACTGCTCCATTTATCCGAAAGATGCCTGTTGAAATGCGTGTTCAACTCAAACCTTGAATCGGTTGAACCATAGGCGTTCAAAAAAAAGGGAATGTCGTTAATGGGTTTTATTAATTCCGTATTGATTTGCCCCGAAATACTTTCGTAGCCATTAACCACACTACCCGCTCCTTTAGTAATTTGAATACTTTCAACCCAAGTTCCAGGAGTAAAAGACAAACCATAAGCTTGAGAAGCACCTCGAACAGAGGGAATATTTTCTTCGGAAATTAACAAATAAGGACTGGTCAAACCTAACATTTTGATTTGTTTGGTTCCTGTTAACGCATCTGAAAAATTAACATCAATAGACGGATTGGTTTCGAAACTTTCGGCTAAATTACAACAGGCTGCTTTAAGCAATTCCTTACTTGTGACCAAAGTAGTATTACCCGTAACTGTAAACGACTTTTGAAGTCCTTTACGTTTTGTGACCACTTTTACTTCTTCCAATTTTTGTTGTGCAAAAAAAGGTATTGTAAATAAAAGAAGTACAAAAAACAAAATTGATTTTTGCATATAAAAAGATTTTAATGTTTGTAAAAAGTAATGTCAAGCCATAAAAAAACTTGACTTTTAAAACATTAAAAATCAGGCGTAGAAAATATAACGATGGTACAACTTAAATAGCGGAGGCGCATTGGCATCACAATAATAGGCCGCAATAGGTTGGTTAATAAAAGTAGCTTTCGAAGTAGCTATTTCTACTTTATTTTCAGGAGTTAAATAAGTCGTAAACGATGTAAAAGAAACTACTTTTAGCGTTGCATTATCCGATTTTTTTTGAAAATGAACCGTTTTGTTTTTGCAACAAGAGTCTTTTGTAACCGCTTTTTTAGCGCAACAGCCTTTTTCAGCATCAGCTGTATTGACTAAAGTTTGAACCGATACAGAAGCTACTTTACCTCCACAATAATGCATAGTAAAAGCCATTCCGACATTGAAAACCAATATCAGAAAAGCTAAAAACAATCCGATGCATTTTTTAAAATTCATACTGCAAATTTACAAAACAATATTCATATCCTTTTTAAAATCGTGTTAAAGTTCAAATTCTTGCCCCATCATCGCCACTGAACAATCGTACCCATATTGCTCTTGAATTTTGATACGAAGCTCATCGGCTGGTTGATTTTCGCCATGAACGATAAACACTTTTTTTGGTTTTTCTTCCAAATCTGAAAGCCAATGCAACAAATCATTTTGATCGCCATGAGCTGACAATCCTTTAATTTCTAGAATTGTCGCTAAAACGAGATGATATTTTCCATGTATTTTAATTTCCTTAGCGCCTTCCAACAATTTTCTACCACGAGTTCCTTCAGCCTGATACCCCACTATAATAATTGTAGTCTCTGGCAACCCAATATAATGCTCTAAATAACTCAACACACGCCCCCCAGTTACCATACCACTAGCGGCAATAACTACTTTAGGTTGCTGATCAAAAATGACCGACATGCTTTCTTGATAGTCAGCAACTAAAAGAAACATTTTATTCATTCCTTCCAATTCCTCAATGGACAGTTTATGCCACTTTCTATGGTTAGAAAAAATATCCAACGCATTAATTCCCATAGGCGTATCTATAATATAAGGAATATTTGGGATGCGCCCTTCTTCTTTTAGTTGCCAAAGCAAAAACATCAACGTTTGTGCTCTTTCTACTGCAAAGCTTGGAATAATTAAAGTTCCTCCTCTATCGACAACATTGTTAACATAGGTTTCTAATTCAAATTTAGCGTCTGAAGTAGGATGAATTCGATTGCCATAGGTACTTTCAAGAAAGACATAATCTGCTTTTTTAGGCCTTGTTGGGGGAAACATCAAAATATCGTTATCACGACCAATATCTCCAGAGAAAACCAAGGTTTGATTTTCTATTTGCAACGTTATACTACACGCCCCCAAAATATGTCCAGCATTGTTAAAAACAGCATTAATTTCAGCATCTAAAGAAATTGGTTCTTCTACCGTAGCGATTCTAAAGAGTGGAAAAACAGCTTTTGCCTGATCTACAGTATATAAAGGCTCAGCTACTTCATGTTTGGAAAACTTTTTTTCGTTAGCCAAACGCGCTTCTTCTTCCTGAATTTTAGCAGAATCCAACAAAATTAATTTGGTAATCTCTTTGGTGGGAGCGCTGCAATAAATTTTACCCTCAAATCCTTCGGCAACTAATCGAGGTAACCATCCACAATGGTCTAGATGTCCGTGAGTCAATAGCACATAATCAATACTTGAAGGCAAAATAGGTAACGGCTCCCAATTCAGTTCTCGTAACGCTTTAACCCCTTGGAACAACCCACAGTCTACCAAAATTCGAATTCCATTACTTTCTATCAATGTTTTTGAACCTGTAACAGTTCCCGCTCCTCCTATACATCTTATTTTCATCTTTCTAATTTTTAAATTGGGGTTTTAGATATAACGACACAAGTCTGTGACTTCTTTCAGTACATTTTTTATTCGGCTTGGACTTATTCCTATTTTTTCCAAGCAATCCGAATTATTGATTATTTCTTTAACCAAAATCACATCCAAAATCAACAATTTATCTTTTTCAGCAAGCGACAATGTAGTCAAACAAGTGACAGGATAGAGCGCATTCACATCGTTTTTAGTTTTTAAATTATTATTTTTAGGATAATCCCAACTCATTAAGTTTAAACCCGAACAATTGGCAAATGTGATTGCATCCAAAGTGAACCGATTATTCGTTACAATCCAACATTTAGTGATATGCTCTCTATCATCAAAAACAGGATGTGATCTTTCTTTCAAATCATTAAATCGCGACAAAATATACATAGGCACTTTAACGTCTGAAGCAGCGTCACGACCTTGATGGAATTTACATTCTACCATAGCAATGGAATTGTTTTTTTTTAGCAACACATCAATTTCATGAGTAACGCATTTGCCTTGCAATGTAAGATTAGTCATTGTTTCAAAATGTTCTGAAGCAAAAAGACGCGCTATATATTTTTCAAAAAAGAAACCTGCAGGTCCTAACAATCGGATAGACTCTCTTAAATTATATCGGGCGGCATGGGCATTAGCCGTTTTTTTCAAAAGACCAAAAGCCATTTTATAAATTTGCTTAGTGGTCATTCCTTGAAAAAGCTCTTTTTTTATTTCTTTTAAAATTGCGTCAACTACTTGACGTTCGGCTCCTGATTTTAAAAGGGAACTTCGGAGTTTTTCAGGGTTAAAATCGACTATATCACCTGAATGTTTTACAATTTTCATAACTCAACTGCTTAATATCTCTTTAAAGGTACAAAATAAATATCATGTATTTTTATTTAATACATTTGTGAAAAACAAATTTCGATGACATTTCAAGAATTACAACCAAAAGTAACTACAATCGTTACAAATACTACCCTTTCAAGAGACGAAAAATTACAAGCTATTTGTCAATTACTGAACGAAAACGTATCACATTACAATTGGGTTGGGTTTTATTTTGCCAATCACGAAAGCAGAACACTGCATTTAGGCCCTTACGTTGGTGCTCCAACAGACCATACTGTAATTCCTTTTGGCAAAGGCATTTGTGGACAAGTTGCCGAATCCAATTCGAATTTCGTAGTGCCTGATGTAGCCGCTCAAGACAATTATATTGCCTGTAGTTTTACGGTAAAATCTGAAATTGTGGTTCCTTTATTCGTTAACGGAATCAACATTGGGCAAATTGATATTGACAGCCATGTTTTAGACCCTTTTACTGAAGAAGACGAGCGCTTTTTGGAATTTGTAAACCAAGAAGTAGCTACTTTATTTTAGCCTTATCTAACTTCCAATTAATGCCCCTATGAAAAATCAAATCACCACCCTATTTTTATTATTTATTCCCTTTTTAGGCCATAGTCAAATCAATTCAAACGACCAAGTTGTATATTTAGATTCTCTAAAAAGGATTGGTACTATAGAAAATTACAAGTATCTAAGAATAGTTAAAGAATACAAGCTTGATAAAAAGTTATATGATGTCGCTATTTATTACAAATCGGGGAAACTCAATATGAGAGGGAGTACAACCGATAAAGATAATTTAAAACTCGAAGGGTCTTGCGTGTATTTTTTTGAAAATGGAAATCGAAAAAAAATAGCAAACTATATTAAAAATAAACCCTCTGGAAAAGAATTTGAATGGTACGAAAATGGAGATGTCAAACTAGAATCCGAAGTTATTCAAGACTATAAAGACAATACTGAAATTACTAGAATAATTCAATATTGGAACGAAAATAAAACCCAGAAAGTAATTGATGGTGAAGGAGAATATACAGAAAAAGAAACAGACAAACAAACTTTTTCAAAAGGGAGAATTAAAAATTATCTTAAAGAAGGTACTTGGATTGGTAATTCTTCAAAATACAAAATAAGTTTTTTAGAAACCTATAACAAAGGCAAGTTGATATCCGGTGTAAGTACCGACTCGCTTAAATTTCAACGTAATTACAATCAAATTCTAATAAATGCTACCCCTAAAAAAGGAATAGATTTTTTTCTTAAATATTTTGGAAGTCAAATTAAAATCCCTGCACAAAAAAACACGATACTTAAAGGCACTATCTATTTATCTTTTACAATTGATAAAAACGGAAAACTACTGAATGTCAAAACACTAAATAAAGATAATTATGGAATTAGTGATAATGCATTAAAATTAATCTCTGAATTTGATGAATGGCTACCTGGTTACTATAGAGGAGTTCCCATTCAAATAACCAATACATTCCCAATTACTTTAAAATAAATTATTTTTTAGTATTCTTTCTTCTTTTAATTCATTTTTATAAAAATAAATATTACTTTTGCACCCGTTATACAATAATTGTATGACATACATAATAATCATTTAAATAATATTGGAATGTATTTAACTAAAGAAATTAAACAAGAAATCTTCGCAAAACACGGAGGAAAAGCAGAAAACACTGGTTCTGCAGAAGGTCAAATTGCTTTATTCACACATCGAATTGGGCACTTAACTGAGCACTTAAAAAGAAATCGTCACGATTACAACACAGAACGTTCATTAGTATTATTAGTAGGTAAAAGAAGAGCTTTACTAGACTATTTGAAGAAAAAAGATATCAATAGATATCGTGAGATTATCAAAGTATTGGGTATTAGAAAATAATCAATATAGAAAAGAGGTGCGAAAGTGCCTCTTTTTATTTTTACACAACAACAAAAAAAGTTTGGTTTTTCATTGGGATTTTAAACAACAACTACACACAACAACACAACTAATTCCAAAGGTTTAATCAATATTTAAAAATTTATGATTCCACAAGTTTCAAAAGAAATTATCGATTTAGGAGATGGAAGAAGCATCTCAATCGAAACCGGAAAATTAGCCAAACAAGCTGATGGTTCTGTTGTAGTTCGTTTAGGTGACTGTATGCTTTTGGCTACAGCCGTTTCAGCAAAAACTTCTAACCCAGGCGTTGACTTTTTACCACTTACGGTAGATTACCGTGAAAAATTTGCTGCTGCAGGTCGTTTTCCTGGAGGTTTTTTCAAAAGAGAAGCACGTCCAAGCGATAGCGAGGTATTAACCATGCGTTTAGTTGACCGTGTATTACGTCCACTTTTCCCAGACGATTACCACGCCGAAACACAAGTAATGATTCAGTTAATGTCTCATGACGAAAACGTAATGCCAGATGCATTAGCTGGATTAGCGGCATCAGCTGCTTTAGCTGTTTCTGACATTCCGTTTTATAACTTAATTTCTGAAGTACGTGTAGCGCGTATCAACGGGAAATTAGTCATCAATCCAAGTAGAGAAGAACTGGAACAATCTGACATCGATATGATGATTGGAGCTTCAAAAGATTCTGTTTGTATGGTGGAAGGTGAGATGAAAGAAATTTCAGAACACGAAATGGTAGAAGCGATTAAATTTGCTCACGAAGCCATCAAAATTCAAATTGAAGCTCAAGAGCGTTTAAGAGCAGCTGTAGGTTCACCAGCTTACAGAACGTATGAAGGTGAAAAAGAAGACGAAGCGGTTTATACTAAAGTAAAAGCTGCCGCTTACGATAAATACTATGCTATTGCTCAAGAAGCTTCTGCTAAAAGTGAGCGTAGTGAAAAATTTGCTGTAGTTAAAGACGAAGTTAAAGCGTTATATACTGAAGAAGAATATGCAGAGAATGCAGATTTAGCTGAATTAGTAAGCAAATACAACTATAAAGTTCAAAAAACAGCCGTTCGTAACGTAATTTTAGAAAAAGGAATTCGTCTAGACGGAAGAAAAACTACTGAAATCAGACCAATTTGGTGTGAAACGGATTATTTACCTTCTGTACACGGTTCGTCTTTATTTACGCGAGGAGAAACTCAAGCCTTGGCAACAGTAACTTTAGGAACATCTAGAGAAGCCAACCAAATTGACTCTCCATCGGAACAAGGAGAAGAAAAATTTTACTTACACTATAACTTCCCTCCTTTCTCAACAGGTGAAGCAAAACCATTAAGAGGAACTTCAAGAAGAGAAGTAGGTCACGGAAACTTAGCACAACGTGCTTTGAAAAACATGATTCCTGCTGATTGTCCTTACACTATTCGTGTGGTTTCTGAAGTATTAGAGTCCAACGGTTCTTCTTCAATGGCTACCGTATGTGCTGGAACAATGGCCTTAATGGATGCGGGAGTACAGATGGTAAAACCAGTTTCTGGTATCGCTATGGGATTGATCACTGACGGCGAAAAGTTCGCGGTATTATCAGATATATTAGGAGATGAAGATCACTTAGGGGATATGGATTTCAAAGTTACTGGAACCGCTGATGGTATCACTGCGTGTCAAATGGACATTAAAATCGAAGGATTGCGTTATGACATTATGGAACAAGCTTTGGGACAAGCACGTGATGGACGAATGCATATTTTAGGTAAAATCACGGACACAATCGCTACTCCAAGACCAGATGTCAAGAAACACGCTCCAAAAATCATTACTAGAACTATTCCTGGCAACTTCATTGGTGCTTTGATTGGTCCTGGTGGAAAAGTAATTCAAGAATTACAAAAAGCTACTGGAACTACTATCGTTATCAACGAAGTGGACGAACAAGGTGTAGTTGAAATCTTGGGCACAGATCCAGACGGAATCACAGCAGTATTAGCTAAAATCGATTCGATCATTTTCAAACCAGAAGTGGGTGAAGCTTATGAAGTTAAAGTAATCAAAATGTTAGATTTTGGTGCCGTTGTAGAATACACAGCTGCTCCAGGAAACGAAGTTTTATTACACGTATCTGAATTGGCTTGGGAACGCACTGAAAATGTTTCGGACGTAGTGAATATGGGCGATGTGTTCCAAGTGAAATACCTTGGCGTAGACCCTAAAACTAGAAAAGAAAAAGTGTCAAGAAAAGCACTTTTACCAAGACCTCCACGTGAGGAGAAAAAAGAGTAATCCAATCTTAGTTTACTAAAGGTTTATTGATAGAAAAAATCCCGTTCTAAAATTTGGAACGGGATTTTTCGTTTTTATGAAAATAATTTAAAAGTTTTGTAACTTTTTAAACGCTCCTTACGTATAACC
>JACCDH010576404.1_pt1 | contig 22853 bp, 23 predicted proteins | sample 7442481 | NCBI WGS metagenome assembly JACCDH01 (sample SAMN15323433, study PRJNA562643) | freshwater metagenome | isolation source: river surface water | place: USA:Blue River Watershed | collected 2017-08-15
ATGCAAGAATTTGGGAACAAAACATTGTAGAAGAAAAAGAAGCAGCTAAGAAAGAAGCTAAAGTAGAGTCTGAAAAGACAAAGAAAGCGGTTAAGACTATTCAAGCTAAAGTAGAGAAATCAACTTTAGGTGACTTAGGCGCTTTAGCTGAAATCAAGGCTAAATTAGACGAGAATAAAGAAGGGTAGTTTTTTCTTTTAACATACTATAGCCCTCCTGAGTCATCAGGGGGGCTTTTGTTTTTAAGACCCGCATACGCGGGGCTATTTGTTATAAAAACTTGGTTATCAGGTAATTTTTAGTAATTTCTTAACGCAAAAGCCTTTATTGGCAATATTTTTCGAACTAAATTGAGCAATAATAGTTAATTTTGCCTCCCTGTATGAATAGAATAATTTTAGCACTGTTTGTTTTATTTGGATTATCCTCTTGTACTTCAAAATTTCAAAAAATTTTAAAGAACAAGGATATTGACTACAAAGTGAACATGGCAGAAAAATATTTTGAAGCGAAAAAGTATAGAAACGCGCAACAGCTCTTTGAGAACGTTATGCCATTTGTAAAAGGAACTCCCCGATACGAGGAGTTGTATGTGAAATTTGCAAATGCATATTATTACGATGGTGATTATGAAAATGCAGAAAATTTGTTCAAAACCTTTGTTGAATATTTTCCTAATAGCCCAAAAAGAGAAGACGTAGAATATTTAAGAGCCTATACTTATTATAAGCAATCTCCTAAAGCTGAATTAGACCAAACCACAACAAATAGAGCAATTTTAACCATGCAGTCTTTTATTGATGCACATCCAACGAGTGAAAAAGTAAAAGAAGCTACTGCAGTCATTGATGCTAGTCGTGAAAAATTAGAATTGAAAGATTTTAAAACCGCTAAGTTGTACGAGGATCTTCAATTATACCGTGCTGCTGCTATATCATACGGATTATTGTCAGACAATTATCCAGATTCTAAAAACTCGGACAAGTATAAATTATTAACTGTGAAGGCATATTATTTATTTGCTGAAAACAGTTTTGCGCAGAAACAAAAAGAACGTTTCGAGAAAGTGATTTTAGAATATAATGATTTTGTTGATAGATTTAGTGATAGTCCATTATTGCCAGAGGCAAAAAAAATAAAAATAAAAACTGATAATTTTTTAAATACAAAGTAATGAGTAAATTAAGAAGACATATGGGTGCAAACACACCTGCCGTTGTTGAAACAAAAAGTTTAAAAGCGTTAAAAGGAAAGACAGGTAATTTATACGAGTCTATTTCTATAATTGCTAAAAGAGCAAATCAAATAAACATCTCTATTAGAGAAGAATTACACTCCAAATTAGAAGAATTTGCAAGTCATACCGACAGTTTAGAGGAAATTCATGAAAATAAAGAGCAAATTGAAATTTCTAAAGCGTATGAGCGTATGCCAAATCCAGCTATTTTAGCAACAGCTGAATTTATAGATGATAAAATCTATTACAGAAAAAATGAAGAGACTGATTTATTCCGTTAAAATATAAATAGGCTATTTAAAACGTCCTGAAATCTTTATGGTGTCAGGACGTTTTTGTATTTTAGGGTATCCATATTGGACAACATGAAGAGCATTATAATTTTACTTATTTTATTATTAACGGGAGCATTTGCGCCCCTAATGTCACAGGAATTATCTGCAACGGTTGCCATTCAAAGCAATAAAGTAGATAATCAGGTTGATCCCAAGGTGTTTATTCAATTGCAGGCGCAGTTAAAGGATTTTCTTAACCAACGAAAGTGGTCAAATGATATTTTTGGGGTTGAAGAAAAAATTGAATGTAGCTTTTACATTACAATAGAATCGGTGCTGTCGCCAAACGTATATAATGCAAAATTAAGTGTTGTTTCAAATAGGCCTGTTTATAACTCGAATTATTCAACACCCGTTTTGAATATGCAGGATGCTAATTTTACTTTTAAATATCAACTTTCACAACCTGTTGAGTTTAATGAAAATAAAGTACAAGGAACGGATCCGTTGGAGGCAAATTTAACGGCCACATTAGCTTATTATATTTATATTATCCTTGGCCTTGATTATGATTCATATGAACTTAGGGGTGGGACTCCATATTTTGCAAAAGCGTTGAATGTAGTTTACAATGCACCCGAGGCTTCTGGAATAAATGGATGGAAGTCCTATGATGGTCAACGAAACCGTTTTATTCTTATTGATAATTTAACTAAAAGTGGAATGGATAAAATCCACGAAGTGATTTATAGTTATTACCGCGAAGGGCTTGATCAAATGTCAACAAATTTCGAAACTTCAAGAGGAACAATATTAAATGCACTTATGACCATGCAAGAAGTGCAAGAGGCCAATACAAATACGATGATTGTTCCCATTTTATTACAAGGTAAATATGCTGAAATTTCAGGTGTTTTTGGTAATGCTGATAAAGCCATGAAAAAACAATTAATAGCTACCTTGTCGGTAATTGATGTTGCCAATTTGAATAAATATAAAGAGAAGTTTGAATGAGAAATAACATATTTTTTTTACTTTTTTTTCTCTTCGTCACTGCTTGTTCACCAAGTAAAAACCAAACTAATTTAATTGAATTAGATAAAATGAAAGTGGTTGTTTGGCAGTTGATGAAAGCAGATGAGTTTTACACAAGATTGTCAGTAGCTGATTCGACATTGATCCGAAGTAAAAAAAACGTACAGTATTATCAACAAATTTTCGATTTATATAAAATCGATAGGACAACGTTTTATAAAGACATTGAATTTTATGAATCTCACCCAATTGAGTTTAAAATATTGATGGATTCTGTTAATGAACTTTCGAAAAGAGAAAAAAATGGAATAAAGCCACTTTAATTGAGAACGGAGTCAATAAACAATTTTACTTTTGAAAACACATTATAAATAAAATAAAACAATATGAGTAACTTATTAGGCAAGCCAGCTCCATCAATCACTTTATTTGATACAGATAAAAAAGCTGTTTCTTTAGCTGACTTTAAAGGTCAAAATGTAGTAGTGTTATTTTTTCCTTTAGCATTTACAGGAGTTTGTACTACCGAGCTTTGTAGTATAAGAGATAATATAGGCACTTATAACAACGCAAATGCGCAAGTATTAGGTATTTCCGTTGACTCTATATTTACCTTAGGTAAATTCAAAGAAGAGCAAAAATTAAACTTTCCTTTGTTGAGCGACTTTAACAAAAATGCTTCTAAATCATTTGATGTATTATATGAAGTGTTTCCTGCATTTGAAATGCAAGGAGTGAGCAAGCGTTCAGCATTTGTTATTGACAAGGAAGGAGTCGTACAATACGAGGAAGTGTGTGCAACACCAGGTGATTTACCTGATTTTGCTGCTATTCAAAATGTATTGAATACATTGAACTGAAGTGTGAAGTCCTGCTAATTCAGGAATAAATTATCATAAAAAAGGCTCCAAATTTTTGGAGCCTTTTTTATGTATTCTATTTTCTGATGGTTTGATTACTTATCGCAAACCTCTACGATTAAAAATTTCAAGTAGTGTGTATTTTCCATACCCCAAATAATAGGGTGGTCGCTGGATTGGGATTGATATGTCACTTGTCTTATTCTTTTTTTAGCATCATGTGCGGCCATTTCGATAGTTTCTAAGAATAATTCAGGACTCACTAGGTTCGTACAACTTGAGCTAACCAAAAATCCACCATTTTTAATTAATTGCATACCCCTTAAATTAATTTCTTTATAACCGGTAATTGCTTTGTCTATATTATTTCTGCTCTTCGTAAAAGCAGGGGGGTCCAGCATAACAACATCATATTTTTTTCCTTGCTTACCCCAGTTTTTCAATACATCAAAAGCATTCATCGCTTCAAACTTCACAATGTGATCTAACTTATTTAGTGCTGCATTTTTATTAGCTTGGGCTACAGCAGACTCAGAAATATCAATGCCTAAAACCGATTTCGCACCATAGTGTGCAGCATGAATTTCAAAGGTGCCTGTGTAGGTGAAGGCCCCTAAAACATCGGCTCCTTTTACTATTTTTTTAATCGCCCGACGATTGTCTTGTTGGTCTAAAAAATAACCTGTTTTTTGTCCTGTTTCAATATTCACATAAAACTGCAAGTCATTTTCGTTGATGATAATTTCTGTTGGAAATGGGTCAGTTAAAAATCCTTTTATTTGAGTAAGTCCTTCTAACTCTCTCACTGGAACGTCATTGCGTTCATAAATACCTTTTGGATTAAAAATTTGTTTTAGCGCAGCAACAATTGCTTCTTTCCAAACTTCAATGCCTAGTGATAAGGTTTGAATAACAAAATAATCATTGAATTTATCTATGATCAAAGCAGGTAAACCATCGGCCTCGCCAAATACTAAACGACAGTTTTCGGTGTATCCTAAATGCTTCCTATAATCCCAAGCCTCTTGAATTTTTTGATGAAAAAAGCCTGCAGTGATATCCTCTCTTTTTCGAGTAAGTAATCTGATAATAATTTGAGAGGCAGGGTTTATATAACCACGCCCAGCCAATTGACCATCAAAAAAGTATACTTCAACAATATCTCCAGGTTCTACAGGACCCGCAATTCGGTCAACTTCATTATTGTAAATCCAAGGGTGTCCTAGGGCAATTCGCTGGTTTATTTTCCGGTTTAAATACACTTTTGTCATAGGGCAAAGATAGGCAGTGATTAACTGCCAACTTGTTCAATTTTGGGCTATTTAGTGTCAATTTTGCTCTTTTAAGGCTTTGGCAATATATTTGCTCGCATTAGAATACAATAATTCAATTATGGAAGAAAAAGAAATCAACGTACAAGAAACGGCTGAAAACCTTGAAAATGTGGAAAATGGTACAAATAATGCCCCTGAGGTTGAAAATGAGCCCATTAGTGAGTTAGATCAACTAAAAGCAGACATTGCAGAGCAAAAGGATAAATACCTACGATTAATGGCTGAATTTGACAATTATAAGAGACGTACTTCTAAAGAAAGGATTGAATTGATCCAGACGGCTGGAAAAGACGTTATTGTTTCATTATTGGATGTACTTGATGATTGTGATCGAGCTGAAAAGCAATTATCAATGTCAGATGATATTAATGTTCAAAAAGAAGGTATTCAGCTAGTATTTAATAAAATTAGGTCAACGATGCAGTCTAAAGGGTTGACAGCAATGGAAAGCATTGGAAAGGATTTTGATGTAGAACTTCATGAAGCGATTACTGAAGTGCCTGCACCTAATGAAAAACAAAAAGGAAAAGTTATTGATGAAATAACTAAGGGTTACTTTTTAAATGAAAAAATAATTCGTTTTGCTAAAGTGGTGGTAGGAAAATAAAATCTGCTCCCTCATAAAAATAGAACTATGTCAAAAAGAGATTATTACGAAATATTAGGGGTAAGTAAATCGGCTTCAGCGGACGAAATTAAAAAAGCGTATCGTAAAGTAGCTATGCAATTTCATCCTGATAGAAATCCAGGTGATAAAGCAGCGGAAGATAAATTTAAAGAAGCAGCTGAAGCTTATGAAATATTAAGTGATAATGATAAGAAAGCGAAGTATGATCGCTTTGGACACCAGGCATTTGGTCCTGGCACTGGAGGTGGTGGAGGTGGATTCCATGGAGGCATGGACATGAATGATATATTTAGTCAATTTGGTGACATATTTGGAGATGAAGGTTTTGGTGGATTTTTTGGAGGTGGTGGTAGATCACGTGGTGGAGGTGCAAGAGCAAGAGGACAAAGGGGTAGTAATCTTAGGATTAAATTGAAATTAAATTTCGAGGAAATTGCAAATGGTGTTACTAAGCAAGTAAAAGTTAAGAAGCATGTTTTATGTACCACCTGCGGAGGTAATGGTGCTAAGGATAAAAATAGTTTACAAACCTGTTCAACTTGTAATGGACAAGGGCAGGTAAGAAAAGTGACCAATACCTTTTTGGGTCAAATGCAAACTGTTAATACTTGTTCAACCTGTAATGGTGAAGGAACAACCGTAACTGCAAAGTGTACAACCTGTAAAGGTGAGGGACGTGTATATGGCGAAGAAACTATTTCAATAGATATACCTGCAGGCGTTCAAGATGGAATGCAATTAAGTATGTCTGGAAAAGGAAATGCTGGAGAGCGAGGCGGTATGGCAGGCGACTTAATTATCATGATTGAGGAAGAGCCACATGAGTCATTACATAGAGATGGATTGAACGTAGCCTTTGATTTGTATATAACAATCCCCGATGCAATTTTTGGAACAAGTGTTGAAGTACCTACCATTGATGGACGTGCTAAAATAAAAATACCAGCAGGTACTCAAAGCGGTAAAATATTTAGGTTAAAAGGAAAAGGTTTCCCTGAAGTGCAAGGATACGCAAAAGGAGACCAGTTGATTAATGTTAATGTATGGACTCCGCAGCATGTTAGTGATGATGAAAAAGCAGCACTTGAAAAAATGCAGGAGAGTGAAAATTTCAAGCCAAAACCATTAAAAGGAGAAAAGAGTTTCTATGATCGAGTTAAAGAGGCTTTCAAGTAGCAAATAATAAAAGCGGGGCTAATAAAATTTAGCCCCGCTTTTATTTATGTCTTTTAGATTTTTTTTAACCCTCACTATCGTTCATAAATTTTTTACAAAATTTTGAACGTCATAACCTAAGGCTAATAAAATTTAGCCCCGCTTTTACTACTTTAACTGATAAATAGCTTTTGTGTTGCGTCCATAACCGTCATAGTCTAATCCATATCCAACCACAAATTTATTAGGGATATCAAAGCATGCATAATCTACCTTAACGGGGTATGCTAAAGCTTCGGTCTTATTTAACAATACTGCAATTTTAATGGATGCTGGGTGGCTAGCTTCCAATTGAGGTAAAAAATGATGTAATGTTTTACCCGTATCAATGATGTCTTCTAAAATGATGATATCTCTTCCACTTACATTGGCGTCTAAGCCAATAGCAGTAATTACATTGCCAGAGGAGGTTGTGCCCTTGTATGAAGCCAATTTGATAAAACACACTTCGGCTTCAATAGTAATTTGTTTAAATAAGTCGGCTGTAAATAAAAAGGAACCATTTAATATGGATAAAAAAATGGGACGTTTACCTGCATAAGCTACATTTAATTCAGCAGCTAATTCACTAATTTTTGATTGAATAATTTCTTCGCTTAAATAGGGTTCAAACTCTTTGTCTAATACTTTAATGTTGGACATGATTTAATATTTTTAATTAGTTTAATTAATTTAATGAGTCAATTAATTGTTTTTTTTCTTTAGGAAAGGCAACTCTAAAATTCCTTTCAAAGATGGTTTGGTATTTTTAATAAGTGGTTTTGTTGAAGTAGTATCTTTTTTCGGTTCGGCTAAATAAATAAGTTGATCTTGTTCAACCAAATCCGTTTCTTCCAATTTATTAAACTTGTAAATTTTGTATAAGGAAACATTATAAGTGTTTGCTATTTCTAAAAATGACCTTCCTTTTTCAGCCCAAATAGCAGGCACTTGATTTATTTTGAATTTTTGATTCAAGGGATAAGGATTCACTTTTTTTGTTGTGATTGTATCCTGCTTTACAATGGATGACCGTGTATCCTCCTTTGTAATAGATGATGTAGTATCCTGCTTTAAATTATTATCCTTTTTATCATTTAACAGTTTTGTGATAATGGTGTCTTTCGCAATTATAGGACGGGTGACGTCTTCATTTATAATAGCAAGAGAAGTGTCTTTCGTTATAATTGCTGTATCTGATTTTGATTGTAGGCTGCTATCATTGTTGAAATCTGAAATCCCCTTCATACTTGCAATTGGAGCATAAAGGATAGTGTCTGAGGATATACCTTTAATGGGTGATAGGGAAATCGTATCAGAAGGTATAATTGGATTTGTTTTAATTTCTGAAGATTTTAAAATGATTATTGAATCCTTTTTATTTTCTTTAGCTACTGTATCTTTCTGAGAAACCTCTAAAATCATTTTATTTTTTGAAGTATCTGTTGAAGTATCTTTTATGGATGCTGATTCTTTTTCCCCGCTTACAGTGTCGTTGTCAAGTTCAGGATAATTGAATTGTGCCAGTTCATAGTCATCAATAATTTTCAATAACCTTTTTGGATAGTCGCGTTCTGTTGCATATCCTGCTTTTTTTAATCCATAAGCCCATGCTGTATCATCTACTGGGTCAAGCTCAAATAAGGAAGCATAATTAGGACGATTCTTTAAAAAATTTGAATGATCAATAAATGAACTTTCTGCAGTAGGATAAACTCGGAAACATTCATTCTTTTTGTCATCATCTTTATAGGTTGTTTCGCCTTTCCAATCACTTTTACATTTAATGCCAAAATGATTATTAAATTTTGATGCTAAAGCGCTTTCTCCACTTGACGACTCAAGAATGGCTTGTGCTAAGGTAATGGAAGCGGGAATATTAGTACGCTTCATTTCCTTAATGGCAATTCCTTTATATTTTTCAATATAGTCTTTGGTATTTTGGTTTTGTGAAAAAACCAATAATGGAAGCATCAAAAAAATACAAGTATAAAAAAATATTTTCATGCTATTTTTTTCTTAGTAATGTTAATCCATCACGAATGGTTAAAAGTGTTTGTTCCGTTCTATCATCATTTAAAACATGCTCATTGAATGCTTGAATGGCTTTTGCATTTTTCCCCGAAATATTTTCTGCTAATACTTCGCCATGAAATAAAACATTGTCAACAATAATAAGACCATTTTTCGCCAATTTAGGCAATACTAAATTGTAATAATCAATATAGCCTGTTTTATCTGCGTCAATAAATACTAAGTCCCATGTGATTTGTAAATCAGGTATTATTTTTTTAGCATCACCTATATGTACCGTAATATTATGACTATGTTTACTTTTCTTAATATTGTCGACAGCAGTTTTTGCATCCTCGTCTCTCAGTTCGATAGTATACAAATGACCATTTTCCGTTAATCCTTCTGCTAAGCATAAAGTGCTAAATCCGGTAAATGTACCTATTTCCAAAATATTGGAGGGTTTCATCAATTTGCTGATAAAACTTAAAAATCCTCCTTGGTGCCAATCACTTTGTAAGTGTGCGTGAGGATGTGATTTTTGTGTTTGCTCATACATGTCCCTTAAATAACTAGGGGTAGCCTGGCTATACTTATCAATGTATGTGTTTGCAGCTGGATGAATCAATTCCATTTGCAAATGTCTAATTTTTTTCTGTATTAGGGCTAGAAATTAACCATAAACCTAAAAAGGTGAAAAGGCCATTAATGATGAGCAATTCTTGTCCTATTTGGAATCCACCTAACAATTCTTTTTGAAAAAATTCCAATACAAAACAAAGTATAGGGGCTAGGATACAAGTTAAGGCAACCCATTTTCCATTCAACTTTCTTGATGTTAAAATACCAAAACCAAATAATCCAAGAAGCGGTCCATAAGTATAGGAAGCTATTTTTAACAATAGGTCAATAATGCTTTTATTATCTATCCATTTAAAAACCATTACAATAAGTAGAAATAGAAAAGCAAAGCACAAATGAACTCTTTTTCTTATTCTCTTTTGTTTGGCCTCATCCCATTCCTTATTTCTTTGCATGCCCAATAAGTCAATACAAAAACTGGATGTGAGTGCTGTAATTGCACCATCGGCACTTGGGAATAATGCCGAAATCAATGCTAAGATAAAAATGATTGATAAGTAGGGAGGCATATGTTGTAATGCAATTGTCGGAAATAAAGCATCTCCAACAGCGGTAACATTTTGTTGTGAAGCATATAAATTTAAAAGCCCACCTAGGAATAAGAACAAGGTGATAACCAATAACATACTAAAGCCAATGGTAACCATGTTTTTTTGAGCATCCTTTAAATTTTTAACCGAAATATTTTTTTGCATCATTTCTTGATCTAAACCTGTCATCGTTAGTGTCACAAATGCACCTCCAATGATTTGTTTTAAGAAGAATGATTTACTATTCATATCCATGTCAAAAACAGCTGACAAGCCTTTAGCTTGCATAGCGTTTAAACCTTCTATAACAGTTAAGTCTAGCTTGGAGAGGATATAAATACTACAAATAATTAAGCCCAATAACATGCCCGAGGTTTGTAAAGTATCAGTATAAACAATGGTCTTTACACCTCCTTCATAGGTATATAGTAAAATCATTGCTAAAATGACTAGGGTGGTTGCCCAAAAAGGAACACCCATATTGTCAAGTATAAAAACTTGTAATGTTTTTACTACTAAATATAATCTTGCAGTGGCTCCTAATGTTCTTGATAATACAAAAAAAGAAGCCCCTGTTTTATATGCGTTAAAGCCTAAACGAGTTTCTAAATAATTATAAATTGACGTAAGATTCATTTTATAATAGATAGGTAATAATACATAGGCAATAGTAAAATAGCCAATGAGGTAGCCAATGGTAATTTGTAGGTAATGAAAGCTATCTTTTCCAACTGCTCCAGGGACACTTACAAAAGTAACCCCACTAAGTGAAGTGCCAATCATACCAAAGGCCACTAGCATCCAATTGCTATTTTTATTGCCAATAAAAAACGACATATTGTTACTGTTCTTGCCCGTAACTTTTGCAACACCCAAAAGAATTGCAAAATAGATGACTACAAAAAGGAATAATAAACCAGCGCTCATGTATTATATAATTAGTAACAGCAAAGTAATAATAAACTTTCAATAATTTAGTTAAATTGTGATACTCTTTCAATGTTAAAATTAAGTAATGAAAATGAATGCTGTTACCGTCTTTTGTGGGTCTAAGCCGGGTGCTGACCCTGAGTATATGAAAGCTGCTCAAGATTTAGGAACACAGCTTGCAAAAAACTCAATTTCCTTAATCTATGGAGGAGGCAATAAAGGAATGATGGGTGCTGTTGCGAATGCCTGTTTAGATGCAGGCGGTAGGGTGGTTGGTATTATTCCTAAATTATTATTAGAATGGGAGGCGCAGCATAATGGACTGTCTGAATTAATTGTAACGGAGTCCATGCATGCACGAAAATTATTATTATTTGATAAATGTGAAGCAGCTATAATTTTACCAGGCGGAATGGGAACGATGGACGAGTTATTTGAAATGCTAACTTGGAATAATTTGGGTATACATGACAAAAAAGTATACATCTTGAATATTAATGGATATTATGACTCCCTTATTCAATTATTAAATACAATGGATCAACAAGGATTCATGTATGATGCTTGGAAAACTAGGTTAATAGCCTTTGAATCAGTCAATAGCTTTATGAACGCTTTGACTTAGGCAAACGAATTGGTATACCAAATCCTGCTCTAAAAATAGGTTGTGGTGTTAATTGCCCCATTCTATATGGCGATTGCCTCGAGTTGATTAAATCAAACATGATAGAGAAATAGGAAAAACCATTTTCATTTCTATTTCCATAACCCAACCCTGCTAAAAAGCTTGGAGCACTTACGCTTGCACTTCCAGAATTACCATTAGTGCTAAAGTCTTTTGCCCTAGAGAATGTCCAGTTATATTCTGGCTGCGCATGAATGAAAATTTGTTTAATGGGCCAAACTCTTATAAAACCACCCAATCCAAATTGAGTTTGATTAGATTTAAAATTCAAACTATTATCCGGATTAGTAGATCTAAAGCTGGAATAATATAAGTTAACAGCAGCACCTAAGTCAATGTATTCATTATAGCTTTTTACTAACTCTGGGTTTAATCCAATTTGAAAAGATCCCGTGCCACCACCAAGTACTAAACCACCTCCAAAAAATACAGGAGCTGGATTTAAGTCAGCATTTGTAACCACCGTTTTGGTTTGACTATGACATAGGTTAATACTAAATATACACAAAGCCACCATCAATATTTTCTTACTCATTTAGTGTTATATTTTTAAATTAATTATTTAAATCAAATATTTTTCCGGGGTTCAATATATTATTTGGATCAAAAGTTTTTTTAATCCCGCTCATTAATTCCAATGTCACTTTATCAAACATGACGGGCATATAAGATTTTTGAATAAGACCAATTCCATGCTCACCACTTATAGTACCTCCTAACTTTTTTACAATTTCAAATAAGGAAGTTAATATATTTTTCATTTCATCACTTTCAAAACTCTTTTTTATGGTCGGATGATTAATTCTGATGTGTAAATTTCCATCACCCGCATGACCATAACAAACAACTTTAAAACCATTTGCCTCGCCTAAAGCTTTAACACCTTTAATAAGTTGAGGTAATTCAGCTCTTGGAACTACTGTGTCTTCCTCAATGGTATATCCAGCAGCTACGGATGCTTCATTTGCTTTTCTTCTAATTTTCCAAAGTTCATTTTTTTGTTGCGCGTCGTCGGCAAAATATAGCTCACCAACCTCGAAGTTTGAAAGGACTTCGGAAATCGCTTCCATTTCACTCATCAATACATCCAAATTATTGCCATCTACTTCAATGATTAAATGTGCGGCTAAACCTTCAGTTAAAGGAATAGCAGTACTGTCTAACATTTTTGCAGCAAGGGTAATGGCATCAATTTCCATTAACTCCATAGCACTTGGAGTAATACCAGCTCTAAAAATGGCACTGACTGCTTCACTTGCTTTTTCTAAGCTATTGAAAGGAGCAAGTAATAATAAATCATGTTTCGGGTGGGGGATTAAGCGTAATACAATTTTTGTAACAATGCCTAATGTGCCCTCACTTCCAACAATTAATTGTGTGATATTATAGCCAGTTGCATTTTTTAAAACGTTGGAACCTGTCCAAATTATTTCACCTGTAGGTAAAACCACTTCTAAGTTTAATACGTAGTCTTTAACCACACCATATTTTACAGCCTTGGGTCCGCCTGAATTTTCTGATATATTTCCGCCAATAAAACAACTCCCTTTACTAGCGGGGTCGGGAGGATAAAATAATCCTTTTTCTTTTACAGCATTTTGTAAAACTTCCGTAATGACACCTGGTTCGGTCGTTACTTGTAAATTTCTTTCATCAATCTCTAAAATTGAATTTAATCTTTCAGTTGAAATAACCAATCCGCCAAAATTTGGTAAAGCACCCCCAGTTAATCCAGTGCCAGCACCACGAGGTGTAACCGGGATTAAATATTGGTTGCAGATTTTTAGTAGATCCGAAATTTCTTGAGCATTTTTTGGCTTAACAATTACTTCAGGGGCATAAAACAAATTTTCTGTTTCATCTCTGCCGTATTTATGAATATTTTCAGCATCAGTCAATATGAATTGCGTTCCTACAATTGCTTTGAATTGATCAATGATTGCAGGTGTTATTTGATGCGTTGCCATAAAAAATTTATTGTCTAAAACAAGCCGTACAACATACTGTCAACCTTGCTGATAATTTCACCAAAGTCTTCGTCTTTTTCTCCGAATTTATTTTTATCGCAATCGATAATTAAAATAGGACCTTCCTTATATCCGTCTATCCATTTATTGTAGTATTCGTTTAATTTTTTTAAATAATCTAAACGAATATTTTCTTCATATTCTCTACCTCTTTTTTGAATCTGAGAAACTAAAGTTGGTACGGAAGCTTTTAAATAAATCAATAAATCAGGAGGTTGTACCATGCTTTTTATAGTCGTAAAAAATCCAAAGTAGTTGTCAAAATCACGCTTACTCATTAAGCCCATTTCATGTAAGTTAGGAGCAAAAATATTAGCGTCCTCATATATTGTACGATCCTGAATAATGGTTTCAGTCCCTCTTTGAATATCTAAAATTTGGTTCAAACGACCATGTAAAAAATATATTTGCAAGTTGAAACTCCAACGAGGCATGTCATCATAAAAGTCCGTCAAGTAAGGGTTATGATCCACATCTTCAAATTGTGGTATCCAACGATAGTGCTTACTTAGCATCTCCGTTAAGGTAGTTTTACCGGCTCCAATATTACCTGCGATTGCTACGTGCTTTGGTTTTTTATTTGTTGCTTTTGCCATATTTGAAATGTATATATAGGGTGTTACTATAAAATTGTTTAATAATTCATGCCAACTGCTTTTCTCACAGTGGTCAATGTTTGTGAAGCACTTGACCTTGCTTTGTCTGCTCCTTGATGAATGATTTTTAAAAGCAATTCCTTATTGTTTTGTAAGTCTAATGCTTTTGAACGAATAGGTTGAATGAACTTAACCATGTCCTCAGCTAATTGTTTTTTCATATCACCATATCGGATGATACAATTTCCGTCGGAGCTATTATTAAAATCGTCTTCAAATTTCTTAATCGTATCAGCAGTACTTACCAATCCCATGAGGGTAAATAAGTTTTGAATATAATCAGGTTTTACTGAATTCGGCGTTAAAGGACCTTGGTCAGTTTTAGCCTTCATCACTTTTTTGCGAATCATTTCATCCTCGTCAGCTAAAAATAATGTTGTCATTTGATTTTCACTCTTACTCATTTTCCCATTACCGTCTAAGCCCATTATTTTAACTAGTTCATTATTGTAGTTAAATGCATAGGGTAAAGGGAAGGTTTCGCCGTATCTATGATTGAAACGTTCAGCAAAATTTCTGGCCATTTCTAAATTCTGTTCCTGGTCTTTTCCTACTGGGACTTTTACAGCTCTGTGAATTAAAATGTCAGCAGCTTGCAAAACAGGGTAGGTTAACAAACCTGCATTTACATTTTCTGGCTGAAGTCTCACTTTATCCTTAAAGCTGGTTGTTTTTTCCAACTCACCTTTATAAGCTAACATATTTAAATACAAATACAATTCTGCAATTTCTGGAACATCGCTTTGAACATACAAGGATACTTTTTCAGGATCTAAACCACATGCGATGTTTTCTGCAACAACACGTAAAACACTTTCTTGTAAAGTTTTAGTATCTGGGTGAGTAGTAAGGCTATGCCAGTTCGCTACAAAAAAATAGCAATTATACTCATTTTGCATACGCACGTAATTGCGCATAGCACCAAAATAGTTTCCTAAATGTAAGAAGCCGGTAGGCCTAATTCCACTCAATACAATTTCCTTTTCCATAGCTGTGCGAAGATAATGAATAGACACTCCATTTTTTGCCATCTTTTTGGGATATTTGTACAGAATCCAAAAAAAATAGATTGAGCCAAGCTTCTCTTTTACAAAGTCCCATTGAATACCTGAAAGGCGTAGGCCCTTTGAGGGCAGATATGCTTAAAAAAGAGCTCAATTTGTATACTTTTGGAGATCTTTTGCATCATTTCCCTCATCGACATATTGACAAGACCCAAGTGACCCCCATTGGGCAGATTAACCCCAATATGGACTTTGTCCAGGTCCGTGGGGTATTACAAGGTATTGACATTATCGGTGTGAAAAGATCAAAAAGGATGGTGACGCAATTAAAAGACGCCACGGGTCAAATTGAGTTAGCATGGTTTCAAGGAATCAATTGGGTGCAAAAAAATATTGTCGAAGGTCAGGCATATTTGGTATTTGGTAGGGTGAGCTTTTTTAACGGGAGACCTCAAATTGTACATCCTGAAATTGAGCCTTATGTTGCAGATTCGGCCTCGCAAAAATCACTATTAGAACCAGTATATCCTTCCACTGAGAAATTAAAGGCACGTGGTTTAAATGGAAAGCAAATAGGTAAGTTGACGCAAACCTTATTTCAACAAATTAGTGAACGTGATTTAACGGAGAATTTGCCTTCACATTTATTAAAGGATAGAATGGGAAGATGGGAAGCGTATCGTCAAATTCATTTTCCAAATTCACAGGAGCAGTATAAAAAAGCCCTATCCAGACTGGTTTTCGAGGAATTATTTATGGCACAAGTGCGGTTGAATTTAATAAAAATTGATAGGCATAAAAATAGCAAGGGGCATAAATTTGAAATTGTAGGAGATCATTTTAACACTTTTTATAATAAGCATTTACCTTTTGAATTAACGGGTGCACAAAAGCGCGTGATTAAAGAAATAAGACAGGACACAGCACGCGGTTTTCAAATGAACCGTTTATTGCAAGGTGATGTAGGCAGTGGTAAAACCATGATCGCATTACTGTCCATGTTGATTGCTGCAGACAATGGTTTTCAAAGTTGTCTGATGGCGCCTACTGAAATTTTAGCACAACAACACTATGCAAGTTTAAGTGAACTGTTAAAGGATATGTCATTAGAAGTTGCCTTATTAACAGGAAGTACTAAAACAGCGGAACGTCGCCGAATTTTACAAGGATTAATGGATGATACGATTCATTTTGTAGTGGGAACACATGCTATTATTGAAGAAGTGGTACAATTTAAAAATTTAGGATTAGCAGTGATTGATGAACAACATAGGTTTGGCGTGGCGCAAAGAGCACAGTTATGGAAAAAATCAAAAGTTCCACCACATGTATTGGTAATGACTGCAACGCCTATTCCTAGAACCCTTGCCATGACAGCTTTTGGTGATTTGGATTACAGTGTTATGGATGAACTACCACCAGGCAGACAACCTATTAAAACAGTACACCGTTATGAAACATCTCGTGCCAGTGTAATGGATTTTGTAAAAACTGAAATTACAAAAGGTCGTCAAGCCTACTATGTTTATCCTTTGATTGAAGAGAGTGAAAAAATGAGTTATGAGGATTTGATGCAAGGTTATGAACAAGTAAAAAGTTTCTTCCCAGAGCCCAAGTATAAAATCAGTATGGTGCATGGGAAGCAAAAAAATATAGAGAAGGAGACCAATATGCAAAGGTTCATTACCGGTGATACGCAAATATTAGTGGGTACCACGGTGATTGAGGTGGGTGTCAATGTACCCAATGCAAGTGTGATGGTCATTGAAAGTGCGGAGAAATTTGGATTATCACAATTACATCAGTTAAGAGGTCGTGTGGGTAGAGGTTCTGAGCAGAGTTACTGTATTTTATTAAGTAGTGTAAAAGCAAGTAGGGAGGCAAAGAATCGATTGAAAATTATGTGTGATACCAATGACGGTTTTGTCATTGCTGAAAAGGATTTAGAATTAAGAGGGCCAGGTGATATTGATGGCACCAGACAAAGCGGAGCTTTAAATTTCAGGTTAGCAAATATTATTAATGATCGACATGCTTTAGAAGAGGCCAAGAATGAAGCCTATGCTATTTGTGAAAAGGACTCAAACCTTATAGCCCCCGAAAATGCACCTATTAGGTTGTTTCTTCAATCTCAAAAAACAAAAATTGGATGGGGCAAAATTGCATAAATCACATGGTTTTTTAGGTATCTTGCACTAGTCGTATTCGTTTATAATATTTAAGATATATAAAAATTAAATTGATGAAATATTTACCATTAAATCCGAAAATATTTGTACAAAACAGAGACCGTTTTGTTTCAAAGATGCAAAAAAACAGTATTGCCATTTTTGTCAGCAATGACGAGTTTCCAAGTAATGGTGACGCCTTACATGATTTCAAACAAAACAGTGATTTGTTTTGGTTGTCAGGTATTGAGCAAGAAGGAACCATGGTAATTTTATTTCCGGATAATCCAGATCCTAAATATCGTGAGGTATTAGTGTTGGTTCGACCTCAAGAATTAAAAGAAATTTGGGATGGTAAACGATTAAGGGCTCATGAAGCCACAGCAATCTCAGGTATGACCACCATTGTTTGGGAAGACGTTTTGGAAGGTATGTTGCAACAATGGATTCATTTAGCCGATGCCATTTATTTAGATTCTAATGAGAATGATCGTAAAAATAATTTAGTACGTACTGCAGAATATCGATTCATTGATGAAATGAAATCACGCTATCCGTTACATCAGTTCCTTCGTGCTGCAAAAATTTTAAAACAACTACGTGCTATTAAAACAAAGGAGGAAGTGGTTGTTATTCAAAAAGCAATAGATATTACGGAGGTTGCATTCAGGAGACTTTTGAAATTTATAAAGCCAGGTGTTTTTGAACATGAAATTGAAGCTGAAATTTATCATTCATTTTTAAGCCAAAGGGCTACAGGTGTTGCTTATCATAGCATTCTTGCAAGTGGCGATAATGCCCGTACTTTACATTATACCAGTAATAACAATGTATGTAAAGATGGCGATTTAATTTTAATGGATTTTGGCGCTGCATATGGTGGGTATAATGCAGACTTAACTAGAACAGTTCCTGTGAATGGAAAATTCACGAAGCGTCAAAAGGAAGTGTACAATGCTTGTTTGCATTTGCATGATTATGCTAAATCAATTTTAAAACCAGGAATTAGTATTCTAAATTATACGGATAAGGTTGGCGTTGAAGCCACAAAACAATTCTTAAAAATTGGATTACTAAATAAGACGGATATTAAAAATGAAGATAAAAATAATCCAGCTTATCGTAAATATTTATACCATGGCATTTCACATCATTTAGGAATTGATGTTCATGACTTAGGTACAAGGACTGAACCTATTCAGGCTGGTATGGTATTTACAGTTGAACCAGGAATTTATATTAAGGAAGAATCAATGGGGGTAAGAATTGAAAATAATGTTTGGATAACTAAAACTGGCAATCAAGATTTATTCAAAAATATTCCTATTAAAGCCGACGACATTGAAGCCTTAATGCGTCAAAAAAAATAAAATTAGTAAGTCTTTTAAAAAAAGGATCTAAATGAATATTGCATGAAAAAACAAATTCCCAATTTTATCACCTTACTTAATTTGTTCTTTGGGTGCTTGGCAATTATGTCAGCATTTCAGGCGAGTACAATGGCTTCCATTAACGATGAGGGAGTAATGATGGTGCAAATTCCAGCGTCCATTTTTTATGCAAGTTTATTTATTGGATTAGCAGGATTAATGGATTTCTTTGATGGGTTCGCTGCAAGGTTATTAAAAGTATCATCACCAATGGGTTTGCAATTAGACTCTTTAGCCGATGTAGTAAGTTTTGGAGTAGCTCCTGCATTTATTGTAGTTCAATTTTTAAGATTGTCATTAGCAAATGACGTAAACGCACTTTCTCAAAATTCCATAGGGATATATGCTGCCTTTATCATTCCTATGGCAGGTGCCTATCGTTTAGCAAGGTTTAATATTGATAATGAACAAACAACTTATTTTAAAGGAGTGCCGATTCCAATGATTGGAATATTAACTGCAGCATTTCCATTAATATATTGGCAAGCCCAGGCAAATATTTTTTCAAAATTCATTTTAAGCCCTGTTTTTTGGTATGTCTATATTTTGTTAGTTTCTTTTTTAATGGTCATGAAAACGCCTATGTTAGCGTTGAAAGGCCTTGGAAATAAGAAAAATTTAATATTGCCACTCGTTTTAGTGGCCTTAGAAATAGCGGTGTCAGCTGTATTTTTTAAATGGTTAGCCATTCCATTTGGCTTTATTGGTTATTGCTTAGTATCTTTGATTTATAAGAAAACCATCACTAAATAAGAATTAATTCTATGTTATTTCAAGTACAAGTTAAAGTAATGCCATTAAAAGACTTATTGGATCCTCAAGGTAAGGCCGTTTTGGGCGGTTTACACAATTTAGGAATGAATGGTGTGCAGGATGTAAGAGTAGGTAAGCATATTACTTTACAAATAGAGGCAGCGAATGAAGCTGATGCTAAAGCTGTTGCTGAAGACGCAAGTAAAAAATTATTAGCAAACGCGGTAATGGAATACTTCGAAATTGAATTCGTAAAAGCCTAGACGCTTAATTATCCATTTATAATATGTTGTATTTAGTACCCACTCCGATAGGAAATTTAAAAGATTTCACCTTTAGGGCAGTGGATATATTAAAAGAGGTGGATTTTATTTTATGTGAAGACACGCGTACTTCTTCCAAGCTTTTACAACATTACAATATATTAAAACCACTGACTCCTTATCATCAACATAACGAGCATAAAGTGGTTGATCATTTGGTACAACAATTACAAGCAGGAAAAAAAATTGCATTAATAACTGATGCCGGTACACCAGGAATTTCAGACCCTGCATTTTTATTAGTACGAGCTTGTAAAGCTGCTGGTGTTACTGTTACAAGTTTACCAGGAGCAACAGCATTTGTACCTGCATTGGTAAATAGTGGAATTCCAACGAATAGTTTTTGTTTCGAAGGTTTTATTCCGCTAAAAAAGGGGCGAAAAACTTTGATGGAAAAATTAGCCAATGAAGAGCGAACTATGGTTTTTTATGAAAGTCCAATGCGTTTAGTGAAAACACTTGAATTATTTGCTACTTATTTTGGAGGCGATAGGCAAGCAGCAGTAAGTCGAGAACTTACCAAATTGTTTGAGGAAAACATTACGAATACATTAGATAATTTAATATTACATTTTTCAAATAAGCAAGTAAAGGGTGAAATTGTAATTGTTGTAGAAGGTAAACAATAACCAATCATCCAACACAGTTGGCTTGCTTCCTAATTTTTACTAAATTGAATGCTTAAAATAAGTTTATGAAAAATAATTTATTAACGGTAATTGCTTTTTGTTTGATGTTGTCATTGAATAGTTATGCGCAGGCCGATCGTTGGCAACAACATGTTAATTATAATATAAAAGTGAGTTTGGACGTGAATACCAATACAATGAAAGGAGTGGAGGAAGTCACATATGATAACAATTCACCGGATACTTTACACAAAGTATATTTTCATATGTATTGGAATGCTTTTCAGCCCAATTCAGCTATGGATATTCGAAGTCGTGAATTAGGAAAAACCTTTTTAAGTATAAAAAGAGGAGCCCCAATTACTGCTGCATCAAACATGAGTTTAGTTGGACAAAATGATCGTCAAGATTGGGATGCACGTGTAAAAGATCGTATACAAAATTTAAGTCAAACTGAAATTGGTATTCAAAAAGTAAACAAGCTAACTATTAATGGGGTTGCTCAAAAATTAATTGAGCATGAAACTATTTTGGAAGTACAATTATCAAAACCAATTGCGCCCCATAGTAGCGTGAAAATGAGTTTGAATTTTGAGGCGCAAGTTCCAATACAAATTCGTCGTTCAGGCAGGGATAATAACGAAGGAATTAGATATTCAATGAGTCAGTGGTATCCTAAAATGGTGGAGTATGATTATCAAGGATGGAACACTAATCCTTATATTGCTAGGGAGTTTTATGGGGTATGGGGTAATTATAATGTAAGTATTAATTTGCCAAAAAATTATACGATTGGGGGTACTGGGGTACTTGAAAATCCTAATGCTTTGGCAGATGCATCAGGAAATAAAACCTGGATTTTCAAAGGAAATAATATCCATGATTTTGTTTGGGCGGCAGACGATCAATTTAAACATTTGTCAAAAGAAGTTCGCAAAGGTTTGACATTGCACGTGTATTATAAACAAAAAAATGGAGCTGCAGATAGTGCTTGGGCCAATGTTTTGTGGGCAGCTGAAAAAGCCTTGCCTTATATCGAGAAAAAATATGGGGCTTATCCTTATCCACAATATTCATTTATTCAAGGAGGTGATGGAGGCATGGAGTATGCAATGGCTACGTTACTTAAAGGTCCTGGTATCGGAACTGTATTTCATGAGTGGATGCATAACTGGTATCAACATGTATTAGGTTCCAACGAAAGTTTATATGCATGGATGGATGAAGGATTTGCAAGTTATGCCGAGGATGATATAAGTTATTGGTATGAACAAAACATTGCCTTTACATCACCGTATTTATCGGAAGCAGCGAAGCAACAAATTATTGCAAACAATGAAAAAACAAAAAACATGTTACCAGCTATTCAGTTTGGGAACTATGGTGGATATTTAACTTTAGCTAAAAGCACTTTAGAGGAGCCAATGAGTACACATGCTGATCATTTCAATACCAACTACGCATATAGTAGTGCAGCATATACGAAAGGAGCTACTTTTTTAGGTTTACTAGGTTATGTAATTGGCGATTCGTTACGTGATAAAGTATTGATTGACTATTATAATACCTGGAAATTCAAACATCCAAATGCAAATGATTTTATTCGTGTTGCTGAAAAAACGAGTGGCATACAATTAGCTTGGTTAAAGGAATATTGGATGAATAGTACAAAAACAATTGACTATGGTTTGAATGATATACAAGCTGCTAATAATAAAGCCATTATTAGTATTCAAAGATTGGGCAAAATGCCAGCGCCATTGGATGTATTAATAACCTATAAAGACGGTACAACTGAGTTGCATTATATTCCGTTGGACTTAATGCTTTCTGGAAAAATTGCTGAAGGTAAGGATAACAGAATTGTTCATCCTGAATATAAGTGGGTACAACCAACTATTACCTTTGAAACAACAAAGCCATTAAGTGCTTTAAAATCAATTGAAATTGATCCGAGTTATCGATTGCCAGATATCAACCGAAGTAATAATAAATTAGTGATTCCAGATTAGAAGTTTGCTTTAAAAGCGGAAGAAATAGATAAAATTTGAATGAACTTCGAAACATAGCGTTAAGAAAATAGAATTTTACATCGTTAAAAAATTGTGCATGTTTGAGCGAAGCGAGTTCACAATTTTAGATGTTAAATTCTATTTTTAGCGTTAAATGTTGAGCAGAGAATGAAAATTTTCATCTATTTCTTCACCTGAATAATATATTTCTCTTTAAAATAGTCCTCTTGAAAAATATCATAAATGGACATCATTTTTGGTCGCACGCCACTTTCAAAAATTTCTTGATGTAAGTCGCCGCCTTTTAAACAAATTAACCCATTCGGCTGATTTGGTTTTTTATTAATAATAGGACCTGCCCATCGCCATAAATCTTTTAATGGAGCTACAGCTCGACTAATAGCATAATCAAATTTCTTATTCTTTATGTCTTCAACACGAGTATGCTGTGTTTTAATATTTTTAATACCTACTATCTCACATACAGC
>JACCDH010023993.1_pt1 | contig 22818 bp, 16 predicted proteins | sample 7442481 | NCBI WGS metagenome assembly JACCDH01 (sample SAMN15323433, study PRJNA562643) | freshwater metagenome | isolation source: river surface water | place: USA:Blue River Watershed | collected 2017-08-15
ACTGAGTATGAGGTCTTCCAACAAGGCCTTTAGTTTCGGCAATACTTGCCCACTAAAGTAGTTGGGGCGATTGAATTCGTGATTGCGATGGATGTTAAGGTAAGGAATTAAGGTATGGAATTAAGGGAAGGAATTAAGTTAGAGGATTAAGGTGGTTAGCGAAGTGTCGACGGCGGTTTTAATTTGTCGTGGAGCCATCGGTTGCCTATCAACAGGCCACATCAATTGATGTGGCCGCTCAAAGTGACTGGTTTTGTTGTTAAGATTTCTGTGAGATATGCGAGATTTTATCCGTGACTTGGGAAGCCACTTGCTGAATTTCTTCTTGCGCGTGCACCGCTTGGTCTACCAACACCAGGCCCGTTTCGGAAAACTCATTCGCATTTTGCATCAACTGCATCGCATCGGCGGTGATGGCTGCATTTCGAGCCACCACACTTTGGATTTCCACAGTGGATACACTGGTTCTCGCCGCTAAACTGCGAACCTCGTCCGCAACCACCGCAAATCCGCGTCCATGTTCACCTGCGCGTGCGGCTTCAATCGCAGCATTTAATGCCAACAGATTGGTTTGATCGGCAATCGAACGGATCGTTGTCACAATCGCGGTAATTTGTTTGGCTTCCTCGGTCAATTGATCGATTTTGGCAAAGGCATCATGGACCTTGGTAGAGATTTGTTTCGAATTTTCAACAACATCGGATAATACTTTTTTACTATCGTTCGCCACTTCGACGGTTTTAATCGAAGAACTGAGTGCCATCGCCGCGGCTTCAACCACCCGATGATCCTGTTGAATTTGTTCAGTAATATCACTGGCGAACTTAATCACTTTTACGATGTTGTGATGCTCATCATAAATCGGGTTGTAGGTGGCCTCCAGCCATAGGCTCTGCCCATTTGCATTTAGCCGTTCAAACTGTCCAGATTTAATGTGGCCCTTGGCGAGTTCTTGCCAAAAGTTGGGGTATTTTTGATAGAAATCAGGTTTGCAAAAAATGCGGTGGTGCTGTCCGATGATCTCTGCAGCTTGATAACCCACAGCATTTAAAAAATTCGCATTAGCACTGAGGATTTGGCCTTCGGGACTAAATTCGATGACCGCCAAGGAGCGATCTAATGAAGTGATAATTGCTTGCGTTTGGCGAGCGTTTTCAACCTCGGAGGTTACATCACTGGCAAATTTGACGATTTGCTTGACTGTACCATTGGCGACAATTGGAAAATAGGTCGCATCAAGTGCCAAGGGCTTTTGTTGTTTGCCAATCCGCAGAAATTGGCCATGTTTAGGTTGGCCTGCGGCGAGATCTTGCCAAAATTGCCGGTATTGCTCACTGGCTGTGTATGCACTTGGGCAGAACATCCGGTGATGTTGGCCAATAATTTCTTCACGAAAATAGCCAACTGTGTTTAGAAATAACTCATTGACATCAATAATTTGGCCGTCAGGTCGAAAGATGATGGTTGGGATATGCTGCAACACAGCGTGGTAGAACAAGTCTGCCGATGATGGCGTTGGAACTGATTGCAGCGCTTTGCGCCCAAAAATTGATGCGAACATAAGTCACCTATAACCTTTGATGTCAATGAACTTGCAGTTATTGCATGTTGAAACCTTCCACAATTCGTTGAACTGCTCAGAATCTAAATGGATTAAGAGAGCGTCGCTTGGTCAATCAACCAAACTATTGCTCTCGGACACAATCGCGCTCAAGTTTTTGACCAACAAAAAGCTGAGCAAGTATTAAAAATAGTCAATTTTGTGCAAATTGCAGATCGCTATTTCAGTTTTAGCTAGACAAAACCGCAAACACACCTAATAATCTAAGCGACAAATGAGACATTTGCAAATTTTTTGCTTTTTTTCCGCCACACTTGGTCTTTGCGATATAAGCTGTTGAGATAACTTTGCGACTTAAACAATTTGGTATGTTCTCGGGAAGGGGCAATTATGTCTTCAAGTTTAAATTCAGTGAATCAACGGACCAACTTAGTTGGGCAGAATCGCTTTGAACTTTTAATGTTTCGGCTGAATGGGCCGCAACCTTTTGGCATCAACGTGTTTAAAGTGCGAGAAGTTTTAAAATGCCCCGAACTTTCTGAAATGCCAGGTTCAAGTCCGCAGGTCCGCGGCATTGCGCATTTGCGTGGCGTCCCGATTACAGTGATTGATTTAAGTTTGGCCACCGGCGGCGCAGCTATCAGCGACCTCGAGAATTCTTTTGTGTTAGTCACTGAATATAACCGCAGTACGCAGGGCTTTTTGGTGGGCGGAGTTGATCGCATCATCAATGTCAATTGGGAACAAATTTCACCGCCACCAAGCGGTGCAGGCAAAGCGCATTATCTAACAGCCGTCACTGAAATTGATGGGAAATTAGTACAGATTATTGATGTTGAAAAAGTATTCTTCGAAATTTCTCCAGTCAATGAAGATGTTAGTCAGCAAGTGATTGAAGAAGCTCAGCAACTTGATTTCTCCAAGATGACAGTACTCGTTGCCGATGATTCGATGATTGCCCGCAAGCAGGTGAAAAATGCCCTGCAATCCATCGGCATCAATGTCGAATTGGTCAATGATGGCCGTTCGGCATTAAATTGGTTAGAAGCAAAGGCTGCCGAGCTTGGGCCGAACTTCACCAAAATGGTACCATTATTGATATCCGATATCGAAATGCCAGAAATGGATGGGTACACCTTAACTGCAGAAATTAAGGCCAATCCTGATTTGCGAAATTTGCATATCGTGCTGCATTCATCGCTCAGTGGTGTGTTTAACGAAGCCATGGTGAAGAAGGTCGGAGCCGATCAATTCATCGCGAAATTCCATCCTGATGAACTAGTACTGGCCGTACAAAAATGGATGAACCAAGGCTAGCCCCAACCGAATGTTCAGATTTTTAAAGTGAACTAGAACGCCCTCAAGCGATTGAGGGTTTTAAAATTGCACGAAATACGGAGTTTTTGGCAACAATCGTTGAAGGAACTGAATCGATTTATAGAGGTCGATTTATGAAGTTTTTGCTTTTGTTTAATAACTTACGCTTTGCCAGCAAGATGGCCATGTTAGGGGCTTTAACTCTGATTATGGTGCTGGTTCCTACAATTCCGCTGATTGGTCAGTTGTCAGATGATGTTGATTTCAACTCCCAGGAGTTATCTGGGGTTGCACCCGCACAGCAAACGTTGGCCTTGCTGGTAAAGCTGCAACAGCACCGGGGGCTGAGCACACAGACACTCAATGGTGCCGAGCCAAGCCAACGTTTGGCAGTTGCTGCTCAAGTAGATGCTTTTTTTAAACAATTATCTGAAACGGTACAGCGCGGTTTGGCTGATCCATCAGTGATGCGGCAAATTGGCGAACTAAAAACGTCTTGGCAGCAGCTGGAGAATGATGTGGCTTCAGGTCGGTTGAGTTCAGCTGATTCATTTCAACGTCATTCGCAATTGATTGAGCAAATTGTGCAAGAAACGCTGAATCAAGTGCTCGATAGTTCAGGCTTAAGTTATGATCCCGTCGCTGAAAGTTATCATCTGATTATTGCAGGGTTGCAAAATGCCCCTAGGTTGATGGAGGAAATTGCTAAGGTACAAGGCGACATCCTCGCAACATCAACGGCTCAGTCGCCTTCGTCGGATGATGCACCATCCCCACAGCTTTCCACGACAAGTCCGGCTATGCCAGTAGCTACAACAGCCTTGAAAACCTTGTCATTGAATAGTGCACAATTACTGGCGAGCGCCCAACAACCCTATGTTGATTTGTTAAGGAATCTGCGAGTGGCAGCGAGTTTAAGTTCGCAACTTGAGGTGCAAAAACTATCAGAACAAAGTGGAAAAATTGCAAATCATATGCAACAACTGCCGCAATTACTGAATCAGTCTGCTGAAACCAATCCGCTCAGTTTATCCCTTGAGTTAGACCGGATCACCCAAGATATTTTCCAAATTTCTTCGCAAGTCAATACGGTTCTCAATGGGCTTTTAATGGCTCGAGATCAAGAATTCCGCAGTCAACGCCAACAGTTATTGTCGATTGTCATTGCTTGTGGCGTGTGCTTTTTTGCTTTAGCGATTTATTTGGTGATGAGTTTTTCTCGGGGTTTACATCAGAGCGTTTCGACAGCACGGGCCATCATGGCGAAAGACTTTACCAAAGCGCGGGCGAGTCAGCGCCAAGATGAAATTGGCGCGCTACAACGGGCGATGTTTGAGATGAATAAAGGTTTGGAGTTGGCAGAGCGGCAAGCGCATGAACTGGCGCAGCGCGCCGAAGCGGATGCTCAGAAAGCCGCAGCTGATGCCATCATGGCGCGTGAGAATCAGCGGATCCGTCAAGCCTTGGACGAAACCTCAACCAATGTGTTGTTGGTTGATGCACGCAGAACCATTATTTATGCGAACCATTCGATGATGAGCATGCTGCGCAAGGTGCAAACTCAGCTAAGTCGAGAGCTTCCGTCGTTAAACGTCGGAAGTTTGCTGGGCAGTTTGGTGGATGTTTTTGCTGTATCTGGTCAGCCTGCCAGTCAGTTTTTACAGCAACTTGAACAAGCCAAAACCAGTGATTTATTGATAGCCGATGTGCATTTTCGAGTGACTGCCACTGTGATCACCACGGAACAAGGCGAGCGGTTGGGGACAGTCTTGGAGTGGCTAGACCGCAGTCAAGAAGTGCAAGCAGAGCAGGATGTTGAAGCTGTGGTGCAAGCTGCAGTTCGAGGGGATTTCCATCTGCGAGTTAACGAAGCGCATAAGCAAGGCTTTATGCTAAAAATTGCCGAGGGGTTAAATAGTTTAACTGATACTTGTGAGCGCAGTTTATCCGATATCAGTCAAGTGTTAGGGGCGATTGCTGACGGCGATTTAACAGCACGAGTGACCGGCAGTTACCTAGGCACTTTTGAAGCACTGAAAAATGGTTGTAACCAGACTGCCGACACCTTGAGCCAGATGTTGCTTGAAATTCGCGATGCTGCAGCCACCATCAATAGCGCTGCTGATGAAATTTCTCGCGGGAATACCGACTTATCGAGTCGAACCGAAGAGCAAGCTTCGAGCTTAGAAGAAACTGCGTCCAGTATGGAGCAATTAACTGGCACTGTGCGGCAAAATGCGGAGAATGCGCAGCAGGCCAATCGCTTAGCCGCTGAGGCATCGACTGTCGCAATTGATGGCGGTCAGTTGATTGGGCAAGTGGTGCAAATGATGGCGGCAATTAATGATTCGGCGCAAAAAATTGCCGATATTATCGGTGTGATTGATGGTATTGCCTTCCAAACTAATATCCTTGCTTTAAATGCAGCGGTTGAAGCGGCTAGAGCAGGCGAACAAGGTCGCGGTTTTGCCGTGGTTGCCTCTGAAGTGCGCAGTTTAGCGCAGCGTTCAGCCAATGCCGCCAAGGATATCAAAGGCTTAATTTCTGATTCGGTTGCCAAAATTAGCAACGGCAATCAGCTGGTGGGCCGCTCCGGTCAAACCATGCAAGATATTGTCGTCGCCATTAAACGGGTGAACGATTTGATGAGTGATATTGCTGCAGCATCAATAGAACAAGCCACCGGTTTGGATGAAGTCAGTAAGTCGGTGAGTCAAATGGATAACATTACGCAACAAAATGCAGCGTTGGTGGAGGAGGCCGCAGCCGCTGCCGAAAGTTTATTATCACAGGCGAATCAACTGAGTAACCAAGTTTTGCAGTTTAAATTAGCAGAAAGTGCCACCCCGCAATTGGTGGCAAGCCATCAGGGCAGGAGATCAGCAGCCAATGGCGTCAAAGCGGGTCATGCTCGTCAGCCATTAGCACGGAGTGCTCAGCCTTTGCAGTTAGTACAAGATGATGAATGGGAGGCTTTTTAGTAAGCAATTGGTGCGAGAGGCAAAGCCTCTCGTACCTTTCCCACTCGTGACCGTTGGGGCTGGTGACCGTTGAAGCTAGTGACCGTTTGAGCTAGTGACCGTTTGAGTTAGGGACAGTCGGCTCAAGTCGATTCACTGGTCATTTTGCGAATAGCCATGCCATAGCTGAAGAAATGCGCCGCGAGACACAGATGAAAACAGGCCATCGCCAGATCGTCATTGCCAATCAATAACACCGACAGCGGAACCGCCAATAAACAACCTAGGGCGATCAGGACAAAACGACGCGCTGCAGTAGATTGCATCAGCGCCATTAACATGAGTACCAAGCTGGCATCGGTAAATAAACTCAGCAAGCCCAATTGCGGCAGCATGGCCATGGCGAGTAGCGCTGGCGCAAACCAAAGCGGCAAACGGCCCCAGAGCCAAACCGAGGCAAACAGATAGAGCGGCATGGCATAACTGCGTGAAAAAGCCGATAAGCCATCATGCAAATCATCCAGTCGAAAGCCGATGAATTCTGTCGAGATTAAAGCCGCGGGCGCTTGCGGGCTTAAAGCATAATAACGGACAGCGCCGATCCCTGCGGTGAAGGCAATGGTGCACAGTGCCAGCAATAGCACCGCAAAAATAAGGGATGCTTGGGGGGCTTCGCTATTGCTCACGCCAATTTGACTCAATCGCCAGAGTGTGATGAGCAGAGCCAAGACCAAAACTATCTCGGCGGCGGCAGTTAAAATCATGGTGATGACTCCGAAAAAAGCCCCGAAAACGGGGCTTGGGATTGTATATCTTCGGTTTAGCTTCGCTTGGCGTTAGAAGGTCCAGCCTAACTCAATGCCATACATTCTGGGTAAACCAGGGGTTGCGATGGGTGAACCTACCGCCATGGCTTGGCCGCCAGTTTGGATAATATATTGTTTATCCAGCAGATTGTTGACATAGAAGCCGACAAATAACGGATGGTTCGCGCTTTGCCACACCACTTTGCTATTGAGTAAGCCATAGCCTGAAATTGAGTTCAGCGCATCATCGTTCAGACCCGTCACACTGCCTTGTTCAAACGGCAGAATCGCCAGAGCCGGACCATCAACGCCTTGGGTGCGGTCGCCAGTGTAGCTGTAGCTGAGATGGAAGTTAAATTGGCCATTCATACCATCCACGTAATAGTCGATCGCTGCGCTGGCTTGATCTTCCGGCATGCCAGAGATAGGTTGGCCCACTTTGCTGCCGCTATTTTCCCAAGCAAAATACTGCCAGTTGGTATATTCAGTTTCAACATGGCCATAGTTGGCGCTCAATCTTAAATCTTCACTGACTTGCCATTGCAATTCAGTTTCGAAGCCTTTGCCTTCGGCATCAACGTTGCGAAGGTTATAGGTTGGCACTGTCCCTGGCGCACCGACTAACTCGAGTTGTTGCAGGTTGGTGTAATCGTATTGGTAGGCCGACAGATTGAGGCGGACTTTGTTTTCAAGCCAAGTTGATTTCATGCCAATTTCCGAGTTTTTCACGGTTTCTTCTTTCACCGCAGGCGCTTGGCCTAAAGTGTTGAAACCACCGGCTTTGAAGCCCTCGGCATAAGAGGCGTAAGTCATCAGCTGATCGTTCCATTGATAGTCGAGCACAACGCGAGGTGTGAATTTTGACCAATCGGCATCTTGCTCGGCTGTTTGTGGCATGAAAGCAACGGCCAGCGGCACTTGGCCGACATTGCCAAAGGGCACAGTGAAGAAGTTTCGCGGTTCGCTATGAATGTAGAAATCCTTTTTATCAAAGGTATAGCGCCCCCCTAATGTCAGATCGAGTTTGTCCGTCAGGGCATAAGTCGCATCAAAATAAATGGCGCTGCTATCGGTGGTGCCTTCATTGTCGAACTGTTCCATATGCTTGCCCGACAGTTTCAGGAAGTTCGCCATCACCAACTGATTGCCTACAGTGGCTTGGGCTTGGGCAAATGACATTCCGCCCATCATCAAGCGGCCGATTTCATTGGCAACGGCTTGGCGTGCGGCCGGTGTGCCCATGGTCATATAAGCCCCTGCAACACCAGTGCCCAATGGCAGCTGTGGCACAGTGCGCGGATCGCCACCCATTTGCACCACTGCCAGTGCATCAAAAGTGGTGGTATTGAAGGTGGCTTGAGTGATTTGGGCGATATCTTCTTTAAACCAGTTAGCACCTAAGGTCCATTTCAACCGCTCACCATTGTGGCTCAAGCGGAACTCTTGGCTCCACTGATTTTGATCTTCAATCAAGTTACTGGCAAAGAAAGCCCGAGCAAAGGCCGAACCATCATCCTCCATCGCATTGCCGCGTTTGAATTGGCGGTAAGCACTGATTGATGTGAACTGCATGCCAGCAATATCACGGGTATATTCTGCTGAAACCCCTGCCACATCGCGGCTTTCATGGCCTTCAAAGTCGTATTCAATCGGGGCAAAGGGGTCACCGCTGCCAAAACTCGTATTTAAGGTGACCGCAGGGCGGGCTTGCTGATCAATTTTTGATACATCAGCCCGAACCACCAAAGCCGCACCTTGATCCAAGGACCATTCAAAGGCGCTGCGCAGCGACCAATCATTTTGGTTGCCATAACGGGTGTCGCTATTTTTCACATCCAAATAGCCATCGCGGGTGTTGCGATCGAAGCTAAAGCGAGCATTCAAATTGTCAGTCAGTGCCGACGTTGCCGACAGTTCTAATTTACGTTTGCCGTATTGGCCAAGCGTCATTTTGAACTGGCCTTGCGGATCGGCGCTGGCCGCTTTGGTGATGATATGGATAGCGCCCGCTGCAGAGTTTCGGCCAAACAGCGTCCCTTGAGGACCTTTCAGCACTTCAACGCGTTCAACATCATTAAAGTTTAAGTTGGAAGTGCCGCGCCGACCGACATAAACGCCATCGACATACACGGCCACCGCGGCATCTAAACCAATGCCAAAATCATTGGTGGAAATCCCGCGAATATTGAAGATAGTTTGGGTGGCTGTGGCGTTGTTTGTTTCTAAACCGGGGGTGATCCGGCCTAAATCATTCACATTCACCAACCCCATTTTTTCGATGGCTTCGCTACTGAAAGCGCTGATGGCGATTGGCACTTGTTGCACGTTTTCCGCGCGTTTTTGTGCGGTCACTTGAATGACTTCAAGGCCTTGCTCAGTTTGTTCTGCTGAACTGCTGGTGTCGACCATTTCTTCTGCCATGACGCTTGAGTTGGCAAAAGCCAGCGCCACCGCTAAACAAACCGGTGTTAATTTGGTGAATTGCATATCGTCCCCTGTTTTTCTGTTTTTCTGTTTTTCTGTTTTTCTGTTTTTCTGTTGATTGGTTATTCGGTTTGCGCGGCGCTTGGTAAAGGCTGACGGGCAGCCCGGATTAACAACCCCGTGCTTATTGCAAACCACAGCGAGCCAACAATGATGGCAAGCGGGTTGGGTAGTATGACGGTGAAGCCTGCAACAACGAGCAAGTTTTTGCCAAGTTCTAATAGCCCATGATGCGGGCGTTGTTGTTGGTAATACCCAAGGCAAAACAGCATCAACAATAAGCCAGCACAGCCCAGTAGAATGGCGCTTTGCGTAAAACTTGCGGCCATTAATAAGTAATAAAGTACGGCGGCAATCAGCGTTAAATGCTGCCAAAAGGCGTAGCTTTTTTGCCAGGCGGTTAATGGCGAATCAAACTTCACTTGCTGATAGGGATTGGCATATTTGTTCGGATATTTTTTACGAACATCGGCAGGGCGCCAACCGGTTTTGCGAAACCAAATGCCGATTTTGTCTTGCCAGCGTGCTGTGCGCCAACTGTCTTTCATTAAGCCCCAGTAGACATCCAGATTCGCCCAAATTGGATTCCAACTCGACAGCGGTTTAGTCACGCCAAACACCACAGGTTCTTCGGCAAGCTCCGCTTGGAAAGTTCCGAACCATTTATCCCAGAGAATAAACACGCCACCATGATTGCGGTTCATGTAAATGGGGTTTTGCGCGTGATGCACCCGATGATGACTAGGTGTCACCAGCACCGCCTCATACCAAGCGGGTAATTTATCGATATGACGAGTGTGCACCCAGAATTGATAAATAAGGTTTAAAGCACCAACAGTGACCACCATGTAGGGATCGATCCCCAGCAGCGCCATCGGTAAATAAAAGATAAAGCCAAAAAAACCGCCGCTGGTTTGCCGCAAGGCGGTGGTTAAATTGTACTCTTCACTTTGGTGATGGACGACATGCCCAGCCCATAACACATTGATTTCGTGGCTCATGCGATGAAACCAATAATAACAAAAGTCATAGGCCACAAACGCAAACAGCCAAAGCCAAAGGGAGTCAAGGCCCAAGTGCACTGGCGCAATATGCTGATAAATGAGCACATACAGGCTGATTTGCACGGTTTTCAACGCGACTGCGGTGATTTGGCTCATCATGCCTAAATTGAGAGAATTGACTGCATCGTTAAAGCGATAGGTCTGTTTTTGGTGGCGCCAATCGAGCCATAATTCCAACAAGATCAACGCGAAAAATACTGGGATAGCGAACAGGATTAGATTCATAGGATTTTTAGTTATAAGTTATACCCAACTGCTTAGACCAGACTAGCAGAGCCGAATGAATTGTCCATGGTTTTTTTGTGACAAATACGCCACAAACACAGTGAAAATAGGGACATCTTGCAGGTTTACGGCACTTTTTTGCGCTTTTTGCGGGGATGTTGCTAAATCGAGAAATCAGGATTGTTGTGCGAGGCGGCTTTCATTTGAATGATAAAACCGGAACATTCCTCAGGTGAACCCAGCCAACTCAGCTCACCCCCAGCTTTGAGCATTTGATGCTGAGCGACTGACAAGCTTAAGAGTTGTTGGCTGTCGGTTAAAAATTCGGTCGCCATTTTAATATCCAATACCGCAGGTTTGCTTTGAATTTCAGCGCGAAAGCTGAGCAATAGGGCTTGTTTATGGCGTTGGGCAGCCATTTTAAATAGTGTTGGTGTATGCCAGTGTTCACACAGATGCTGGCAAACGGCCAATAACACTTGGTCAAACACGGCAGGGCGAGTGAATAACACTAAGTCTTGCATCGAGCGCGGTAATTGCAGCCGTTGCTGTTGCTCCAACGCCAATAAATGCATGACATGCTCGAAGGCATCAGCGAGCCGATATGCCGTAAACCTATCTTCGGGTTGGTCGGCGTACTGACGAAGTTCGCGCACGATGCGACCGATTTGGCGACATCCGGCCATGGTATCGGTTTGCATCTCCTGCATTTCTTGCAAAATTTGCAAGCCAGCAGGTTGGCAATGCGTCGCCAATTGGCTGATAAAATGTTGCTCAAGCTCTAAGTTACAATGCATAAACCCGAGCGGTGTATTGATTTGATGGGCAAGACCTGCCGCCATTTGCCCGACCGCTGCCAATTTTTCTTGTCGGGCTAATTCCGCTTCCGCCTCACGCAGCGAAGCAACGGTTTGTTGCAGTTCGGCATTTTGCCGGGCCAAAGCGGCTTTTGATTCCCGCAATTCTTCGTCTTGAAAAAAACGCTGCAACGCAGATGCAATGTGTTGTGCTAAATACATCAACAATTCTAAATCGCTATGGCTATAGACGACATCAGCTTGATAACTTTGCACGATCACCACGCCATACACGCGGTCATTCATCAGCATTGGTGCGCCCATCCAACTGGCGAGGTCGTCAGTGTTGCCTAACACTTGTTGGATTTGCCCTTGCGCCACCAATTCATGCAAACGAGTTGGACAAATCAACTGGCTTTGGCGCGAACTGATGACAAATGACGTCATACCTTGGCCGACTGGAAAGCTTTTATTCGGTGGCTCGTCATCAAATTGATCACGAAAATATTCGAGAGTAATCTCTGCTTTTGCGCTGTTATAAAGCGCGATCACAAAGTTTTTTGCCATCAACAGCGAACTAATCGACTGGTGTAATTGCTGATACAAAGTGAGCCGATCGGGCGCATTGCCCGCCATGGATGAAATTTCAAACAATACTTGTTGCACTTTGCCGGCATGAGTGCGCAAGGCAATTTCGTGTTCCAATTCAGCGGTGCGTTCGGCGATGGCCTGATTCAGCTGGGCTTGCATGGTTAAGCTGCACCAAGTTGTTGCCAGTTGTTGGGTCAAAATTTGCAATAACGCCAAGTCGGATTCAGAAAAGCTGCTCTGCTGATGTTCTACCAACAAACAACCGAGGAGTTGTTGCTGCATCGAGTAAAGCGGACAGATCAAGCAATAAGCAGCAAGGCCAGAGCAATCGACCGACGGCAGAAGATTGGCTTTATGGCCAGGGCCATTAAGATAAAGCGGGCGCGGGTGTTCTGCGTACCATCGTAAGAAAGCTGTAGGATGCACATCTTGGGTGACCAAAACCAGGCCAGAGGTATGATCGGCCAGCAACACAGGTTCCGCCGCTTGCAAAGCAAATAAGCGCAGGCGCTGATGATGCAAAATATGCTGTAAACCTTGCTGCATCAAACTGACATACTGTTCGATGGTGGCACAACGGACACTTTGTGTGTTGAGATTTAACACCAGTGCCATCGCCGCTTCAAGCCGCGATGGAGTTTGAACTCTCACCATGACAAATCCTAGCGTACAACCCTTTGTAGAGCTTAATCTGCTCAACACAGTTTTGCCGAAAAACTTGGCCTGACCAGCGAAAATAACCTGTATTAGGGACGTATGTGCGAATTTCAGCATATAGAACAAAATCAATGGGGTCAGAGTCATTGAAATCCACCCCATTAAGCTCGCCGCAATTCATCGAGTTTTTCAGGTTTTAAGCGGGCGACTGTTCGAGCGGGGCGACGGTAGCGCCCAGCGAGTTTCGCCCGTGCCTGAAAAGCTTGCATGAATTGCGGGAGAAAGAGCGCACCGGGGTTGCCTTTTTCGGTTCCTTTTTGGCAAAGCAAAAAGGAACATGACGACAGTCGGAGCTCCCGTGCCAGGCTGGCACAAACAAAACAACAAAAGTGGCTGTCCACAACTGGACTGTTAGCAAAGCAAAAAGGAACACGACGACAGTCGAAACTCCGTGCCAAGCTGGCACTTGCAATACCGCCAAACACAAAGGCCGCCAAAAGGCGGCCTTCAGTGATTGTAAAGCTGTTAAACAATCGTCAGCGTCACATCAATATTGCCGCGAGTGGCGTTGGAGTAAGGGCATACTTGGTGCGCTTTTTCTACTAACGCTTGGGCGATATCGGCCGAGACACCCGGCAAATTAATGGTTAATGCGGCTTGTAAGCCAAAGCCTGCTGGGCTTGGACCAATGCCGATCTCTGCGCTGACGGTAGCGTCAGCAGGCAAGGTTTGTTTGGCTTGCAAGGCGACAAATTTCAGCGCACTTAAAAAACAGGCAGCATAACCCGCAGCAAACAATTGTTCTGGGTTGGTCTTGGCAGCGCCAGTGCCGCCTAGCTCTTTTGGCATGGCTAAGCCTAAATCTAAAATGCCATCGTGTGATTTTACGCCACCGTCACGGCCTGAGGTTGCGGTGACTTGAGTGCGGTACAAGATTTGGGTTGGTTTAGTCGACATAATAAGCTCCGTTGGGTAATTGATTTTTCAAAAACTATTATCGCGATAACTATTTATCGCTTAAAAAAACCATGCTGAACACTTATCAGTAGCCTTGGCATCTTGGAGCGCCACCACTCGAAGTCTCAATCAAAAATTGCTTGAGTACCTCGAATCAGCGCCTCGCACATGAGTATCAGTATGGCGTGCTGGGCCTAATGTTATCGAGTTAATTGTTATCGCGCAAACTATTTTTGAAGAAAATTGAGAGTGAATTTATAAAGTAATGAATTTAATGGTTTTATTTATTCGCTGGCGGTGAGCTTTTTGCGCAGTTGCACCAATTGTTGCCGTAATGACGTCAGCTCATTGAGCTCTAACGCACAGGAAGAGCCGATTTGCAGCACCACATCTGCCGCTTGTTGCTTCAAAGCGAACCCTTGCTCTGTAACGCAGATCTCCAAGGCGCGTTCATTGCCACTGACACGACGACGCGTCACCAGTCCTTGTTGTTCGAGGCGCTTCAGCACGGGCGTCAATGCGCCTGAATCCATCAACATTTTCTCGGCAATTTCACGCAACGTAATGCCATCTTGTTGCCATAAAATCAACATCACCAAATATTGGGGATAGGTCAGCCCTAAGTTTTCTAACAGAGGTTTATAGGCCTTGGTCATCGCCAGTGATGCCGAATACAGCGCAAAACAGAGCTGGTTATCCAGCTTTAGCAATTCATCAGCATCGATCGGAAAACAGTGCGTCGACATTAAAACCCCCTCAGATAATTGCGCTAAGGGTAAACCAGTGTGGGTTTGGTTTCAATTGCACTGTTATTTTGTTGGTTGGCGCGCCTGATGAGTATTCTAGGTGAGCGCTTTTTGTCAGTGCCGTACTTGGCTAGGACGGTAGCGACTGTCGTTGTGCCAGCGCGATAAACCCTTGCAAATAATCAATGTCTAAATCCGTTTCGCGCACGCCAAGATAAATATGCTTGTGGATGCCCTGCTCACCAAGGCGTACGCTGTGGATCGCAAAACGACTGGCGGACTCGTCCGCCAACCAGCGTGGCAATGCCGCAACGCCGCGGTTGCTGGCCACCATTTGCAGCATGATATCGGTGTTTTCGATACTTTTATGCTGCTTGGGGGCAATGCCTGCTGGCGTTAAAAACTGATTAAAAATATCAAGCCGCTCCGGGCTCACCGGATAAGTGATCAGCACTTCGCGGCTTAAATCGGCGGGAATTACCTGAGTGGCCTTGGCCAGCCGATGGTCACGACTCACCACCAGCACCAGCTCATACGCAAATACCGGTTGATAAAATAACCCACGCTTAAACAGTGGATCGGGCGTCACCAGCAAATCAATTTCAAAGCCGAAGAGCGCACCCAGACCGCCGAACTGAAATTTTTGTTTGACATCCACATCCACCGACGGCCATTCGGCAAGAAAGGGGGCAACCAGTTTCAATAACCACTGGTAACAAGGGTGACATTCCATACCAATTCGCAACGCGCCGCGCTCGCCGCTGGCAAATTGCGCCAGCCGTTGTTCGGCTTGCTCGAGTTGCGGCAGCACGCGGTTCGCCACCGCCAGTAGATATTGCCCTGCTTGTGTCAGTTTCAAATTACGGCCTTCGCGCAGCCAAATGGCAGTCCCTAATTGCTGTTCCAACTTGCGCATGGTGTGACTGAGTGCCGATTGGGTCAGGTATAACTGACTGGCCGCTGCGGTTAATGAGCCGTGTTGTTCAACCGCCCGCACAATCGCTAAATGGTGACGTTCTAGCATAAGAATGAATTTCCTTCATGGGTTCGTGAAAAAATACCATTTTTATTCATTGATTGCGAGCTTTAGCATTGTAGACATCTAAACGTCTTATCTCTGGCGAAACCGTAACGACGCTAGGGCTATGTTCATGAAAAGGGGTTTGTCGATGTGTAATTCTGTTCTGAGCTATACCATCCGCAGTGAGGTGTTTGACGAGCACTATCTGCCAGCCGCCCACACGCGGCTGACTACTAATTTTGCCAACCTGGCGCGCGGTGAGCAACGCCAGCAGAATTTGCGCACAACGATGTCCATGATTAATCAGCGGTTTAATGCCTTAGTGCATTGGGATAATCCGACGGCGGATCGCTATGCTGTGGCGCTCGAGATTATTTCCGTCGATTTACAGATTGCGGGCGCCGCCAATGCATTTCCGGCGATTGAAGTGTTAAAAACGCAAATCCTCGACCGTGTACAGCACAAAACCATTGCCGGTGTGGTGGGTAATAACTTTTCTTCTTACCTGCGTGATTACGATTTTAGCGTGCGTCTGGCTTCGTTTAACCAGCAGCAATCGCAGTTTCGGGTGCCAGTAGATTTTGGCGACTTGCATGGTCAGTTGTTTCGCCATTTCATCCATTCAGCCACGTACCGGGAGCATTTTGGCAAATGGCCGGTCATTTGTTTGAGTGTGTCGGACAACAAAGTGTATGAGCGCTCACACAATCAACACCCGGTGCTAGGTGTGGAATATCACCCGACAGAATCTTCGTTGACCGAACTTTACTTTCAGAAAATGGGTTTGCAGGTGCGCTACTTCATGCCTGCCGACAGCGTTGCTCCGTTGGCATTTTATTTTTTGGGTGATTTGCTCAATGATTACAGCAATCTGGAACTGGCGAGCACTATCAGCACGATGGAGACTTTTCAAAAAATCTACCGGCCAGAGATATACAACGCCTTCACCCCAGCCGGGCCGCGCTATCAGCCGAGCCTGCAAGCCAAGACCCACTCGCTGACCCCCGTGGTGTATGACCGCGAAGAGCGACGGCAGCTGGCTGTGCGCCAAGGGAAATATGCTGAACAACATTTGCTTCAACCCTACCAACAACAATTAAGCGAGTGGTTGGCGCGTGCGGCCAGCTAAAGCCAAGTGACTTTTCCAAGGATCATTGATGATGCATAAACTTCTCCCAACCTCGACAGCCGGCAGTTTGCCGAAACCAAGCTGGCTGGCACAACCCGAAACACTTTGGTCGCCATGGCGGCTACCCGCGGATACGCTGGCTGCTGGCCAACAAGATGCGCTGCTGCTGGCATTGCAAGCGCAGCAGCAGGCGGGCATTGATATTGTGAGTGATGGCGAACAAACTCGGCAGCACTTTGTTACCACTTTTATTGAGCATTTAACCGGGGTTGATTTCACCAAACGCCAGACCGTGCGCATCCGCAATCGTTATGAGGCCAATGTGCCGACGGTGGTGGGACCGGTATCGCGCTCACGTTCAGTGTTTGTCGACGATGCGCGCTTTTTGCGCCAACACACTGACCAACCGATCAAATGGGCCTTGCCAGGGCCGATGACGATGATTGACACGGTATACGATGCGCATTACTTAAATCGGCAAGAGTTGGCATTTGCGTTTGCAGATATCCTCAATGAAGAAGCGCAAGCCTTGGTGGCTGCGGGTGTTGATATTATTCAGTTTGATGAGCCGGCCTTCAATGTATTTTCTGCGGAAGTGAACGACTGGGGGATTGCTGCGTTAGAGCGAGCGATTGCCGGGCTCAAGTGTGAAACTGCCGTCCATATTTGTTATGGCTATGGCATTCAAGCCAATACTGACTGGAAACAAACATTGGGCGCTGAATGGCGTCAGTATGAGGCGATATTCCCGAAGCTGCAGCAGTCTGCGATTGATATTATTTCGCTGGAGTGCCACAACTCGAACGTTCCCATGGAGTTGTTGGCATTGATCCGTGGGAAAAAAGTGATGGTGGGCGCTATTGATGTCGCGAGTAACCAGGTTGAAACCGCCGAAGAAGTGGCTGCCACGCTGCGTCAAGCGTTGCAATTTGTGGATGCTGATAAATTATATCCCTGCACGAACTGCGGCATGGCGCCTTTACCTCGCGAAGTGGCACAGCAAAAACTGCAGGCACTCAATGCTGGCGCCACCTTAGTTCGACAAGAGTTGCTGGCAGCCAGGCCATAGGCCGAAGTGCTACGGCGAGGACGTGCGAGTGTATGCTGGCCCACTCGCAGCGCTCGTCATTGATTGTTATGCGTGAGATAGACACAAAGCGCTACGTGTCAGTGTGGCACAGTGAACGGCAGATTTTCGTCCCCAAAACCTGCAATACAGCTATTTCGATTTTGCGCAATCATTGATAATCTGATGATATTGATGTTTGCACTCTGAGTGCCGTCTGGCCAAAAAGGATGTATGGCGCTTCCAGTTTATCAATCTATTCAATTCGTTCATGCTGATGCTGAGAAGCGGGGCCCTGCGTTTAAGTATTGCCCTTTACGCCATCAGCACCTCATTCCGAAGCACGAGATTGCACGGCGTTTATTCCATGACTGATTTATATCCACATTTTAGTTACTTGCTCGATAAAACTGCGGAGCAAAGAGCCGTTTATCTAAGTCAGCAAAATCTCAATGATGAAGAGCTTGCGATGCTCACACGCTTACTGAGTAATTGCGAGCGGATGACAGGGGATACCCAGTGGTTAGCGCAGCTGCAAATGCAAGTGAGCGAGCATGACCACAGCGATTTAACCCAGTTAAGTGGCAAGCAAATTGGCCCTTATTGCTTGCAGTATTTATTGGGAAAGGGCGGCATGGGCGCGGTGTATTTAGCACACCGGACCGATGGTCTGTTTGAGCAACGGGTCGCATTTAAATTCCTCTATCCGTCAGTTGCTACGATGGCTGGGGAGTCGTTACTGCAAGAAGCGCAGTTGCTCGCCAAAATGAGCCACCCGGCTATCACCCAAGTACTTGATGCCGGCAGTACCACTGATGGTTTGCACTACATCATGATGGAATATGTACAAGGTCAACCCTTGGATAAATTCCTGCAAACCACCGCCTTAAATCTTACAGAAAAAGTGCAGTTATTTTTGCAGTTAGTCGATGCAATTTGCGCGACTCACGGGCTCAATATTGTGCATGGTGACTTAAAACCAGCCAATATTTTGGTCACTCAGACGCATCAAATTAAGCTGTTGGACTTTGGTGTCGCGAAACAAGTTTTGCAAGAGCAAACCGGATTAACCCGTGTCTATTTGCATGCGATGAGTCTGCCCTATGCTGCACCTGAACAACTCGATGCGGCGCCAGTATCGGCTGCGAGTGATCAATATGCGTTGGGGGCGCTGTTCTATCAGTGCTTAACAGGGCAACCTGCATTTACCAGTGCATCGATGACTTTTGCAGAAACATTGTCATTAAAAAAACAAAGATTGCCCCCGGTATGGCCTTTGCTTACGAAAAGATCCGAGCGTTGGCAAGTACGTTTACAGCTAGAGCATGTGGTGCAAAAAGCCTTAGCCGTGAAACCCCAAGATCGGTATGCCAGTGTGTTGGAATTTAGAAGCCAACTGCAAAGTTATCTGCAACAGCGACCACTGCAACATCAGCAGCAATGGTATTGGCGCAGCGGCAAGTGGTTGCAACGTAATCCGATCATGGCAACGCTAGGCGCGGTATTATTTTTCGGTTTTGGTCTCTTAGCCATTCAAAACCAGCAGATCCGGCTTGAGCGTAACAATGCCGAGCAAGTCGTTTCCCACCTGGCAAAGTTATTTCAAGCGACTGATCCGAAGGCTCGGCAACAACCAGAGGTACCAGCGACGGAGTTGCTGCAATTCGGTGAAGTTGAAATCACCAATAACCCAAACCTAAGCACTGAGCTACGCTGGCAATTACTGCAAGTGATTGCCGAAAGTTACTTTAACATTGGCGATTACGCGCGAGCAGAGCAATTAACGAGGACGCTATTTAATCAACAAATTAGTGCAGGCCAAGTACAAGCAAGCACACTGCGCTTTTATTGCACCATTTCTGAATACTTCAAAGCGCCATTCAGCCCGTCGTTGGTTGAACTCAATGCAATTAGTGATTATTTCACTGACTTGTCAGAACGTGAGCTGCTTACTCCAGAGCATGCCTCGGCATGGTTAAGTTTATTAACCAGTCTCAACGCGAATGCCGAGCTGCTGAAAGGTTATGACCACATAGCGCCTTATTTGCCGAAGCTCGTGGCGTTGTATCCCGACAACCGCTGGAAAATGGCGGCACTACTGCAAGCCGAAACGCGCTGGCAAGAGCGTACTGAGCAATTGGAAACAGGCCATATTGATGAGGCGAAGTGGCTTGAGTTTAATAAAAAAGATTTAGAAACCCTTGAGCAAAGCATTGCGACAACGGATCCATTGCACCCCAATTATGTCGATTTAATTGCGATAGCGCTGAATCTAGCGCGGATTGTCGAGATAAGCCGCGAGCGGCCCGAATTGCCGCCGCAGCTTTATCAGCAACTTGAACACAGTATCCGTGTGCGGCAGCAAACGCTTGGGCTTTCTCAAGGTAGCGTTACGCAGGCGCTCGATGCAGCTATTCTCAGCGCTGAGTACCTTGATGATTGGGCATTAATGGAACGTAACATCGATCGCTTGGCGCGTCATATCGACCTGATGGATCCATCGGCACAAAATTATTCAGGCTTGTTGCGGCAAAAAGCAGCCTTGTACCTGCGCCAAGGCCGACGCCAAGACCTCGTTGCACTCAATGCGCAACTCACTGTCGAGTTCACTCAGCAGCCGCAGCGCTTGGCCAGCTACAGTTTTTTTCATTTAATGACCTTGGCCGACGGCCTCACCGCGTTTGAAGAGAAGCAAGCATTAGCCACTTTACTCCCTTGGCTTGGCAAGTCGTTGCAGATGACGGCGCTGGATGACGCCAGACAACAGTTTTATCAGCAGCAAATCGCAGGTCGGCACGCTTGGGTTTTAGGAAAGCCTGCTTTTGTAAAACCACAGACCGATGATATAGGCTGGAGTACTGAACTCTTTATCGAAATGGCGTTATTAAATGGGCATGATGCCAGCGTTAAACCACAACTCAATCAAGCCTTGGCCAATGTCGAATCGCAATTAAAACGTTGCCCGCCAACCTATTGCGCGAACACTCTGTTAATCACGGTGTTGCCCTTGAAATTAGCGCAGCTGGAACTTGCTGAAAATAACCTTGCTGCCGCCCGTCCACTGCTGCAGTTGGTTGAAGATTATGCGGTAAAAAGTAACAACTCCCAGAGCAACAGTTGGCTGCAACAGGTACGTTTTTTAAAACAGCAACATGGTATGGATTAGGGCAACTGCAGCACCAGTTTTTTGGCCAAAATGCGCTGTTGAAATGCTGTTGAAGTCGTTGCCCAATCGACGATATCGACTTTCCAAGGCAGTTCTGACTCGCTAAAGGCTTCATCTATTGCTGCCATTAAGGCCAATGGCAGTGGGGCGTCAGAAATGATCACAATATCTAAATCAGAGAACTCTTTACACGGGCCGTCGACCCGAGAGCCAAAAGCCCAGACCGCATAATCTGCCACATATTGTTGCAAAATAGCATGGACAATTTGCCACTGGTGCGCAGTGATCAATAGTCCTTTGGGTGGAGCGATCACATCAGTCATCATTGGATCGTTGCGATAATTGGTGAGCCAAAAACTGCGCTTCAGTCAAAAATTGGGGGATGCCAGCAACGACTTGCAAGGCGATGTCTTCGTCATAAGTATGACTGGTTTTACTGCGCATATCTCGGTAGGTTCGCCAAGTGGGCCAGTCGCCAATTAATAACCCTTTCTCATTAGCACTGCGGATGAGGTCAGAAAACGGCATCACATCAAACTGTTCAGGGCTTGCCGACGATTGCTCAAGAAATCTTTTCAGCATTTTGTGACTAATTTCATACGTAAATTCAAAACGCTGAATTAAACCATCGCGAATTTGTGTGTCGGAAATATCTTGCTGATAACGCGCTAGCCCTTCTTGCAAACGGGCAATTGCTTTTTGGAGCGGCAAAATATCTAGGGTCATCACTCAGCCTTTCTGTATTTTTGGAAGAGTGAATAAGCATAACTGATCTGGAAGCGCTCAACCAGAGTGGCTGTTTGCGCATTGGCAGAGCAAGGCTTGCGTGCAAATTTACCAGTTCTTTACTGGGCACTGACTGTGCGCTGTCGTTGGCTTCTGCCATACTGCTGGCGTCACAGCATCACAGGGAGTTAGCGTCGTGCCAATCCGTCGAAGCCTCATGAGTGCATTATTCATTTCACTTTCTCTGACAGCCTGTGGTGGCGGCAGCGATAGCAGCCCTGCGCCATCAATCCCTCCCAGCTGTGATTTGACGTCTCTTGAACAAAACCTGCGGCAACAAGCGAGCGCCATCAATACCGACACTGATTTCACCTTGTTGCTAGAGCGCTTTGATGGCCGAGCCTTTAGCTATGCACGCGGCGCATCCAGCGCTGTGACTGTCTATGAATCAGCGTCCACATCCAAATGGGTCAGCGCCGTTGTTATTTTGCGTCTAGTCGACACCGGAGTGCTGAAACTGAGTGACACCGCCGCCAGTCGGCTGACGGATTGGCCGTTAAGCCCCAGCCATCCGCTGTCACAAATGACATTGCAGCAACTGCTGAGCTTCACTTCTGGCCTCACGGAAGAACCCTTGTGTTTGAATTTACCGGGCGCCGATTTTGCTCAGTGTGTGCGACAAGGTGTTAGCAATAACAACGCCAATGGCCGCACGCCTGGGAGCGTATTTGATTACAACGGTTTGCATTTACAGGTCGCAGGGTTGATGGCCATCCGTGCTGCAGGCGTTGCCGACTGGCAAGCCTTATTCCGCAGCTTTGTGCAGCAAACTGGCTTGTTCACTACTGCCCGCTATGACTTGCCATCCGCTACGAACCCCCGCCTAGCGGGTGGCATGCACTGGACTGCCCAACAGTACCTAGATTTTTTACGCGCATTGCAGCAAGGTAAATTATTGTCACCCACACTGCAGCAACAAATGCTGGCGAATCAACGCGGCACGGCCACAGTGCTGAATTCACCCGCAGTCAGCGGCTTTGGTACCGACTGGCCTTATGGCTTGGGTCATTGGCTGGAGTGTAGTCATGGGCAATGCAGTAGCGCCCAACGTCACTCCAGTCCCGGCGCTTACGGCGCATACCCGCTGATTGACTATCAGTACAATTATCTGGCGATGTTGGCTCGCGAAGGGGCTCTCGGCAGTTTTGTTGAAGGCAAAGCCATCATGGATACACTAACTCCAGCAATTGCGGCTTGGGCGAGTTGCAAACCCTAGCAGACGCAGCAGCCATATTGAAAGACGTCGCGCTGCATTGCTGTGCTGTCTTTACGGTAACCGCCAGCAATCTTCGGCAATTGTTAGCAGTTGCTCGCCTGATGTATACCGCCAGTGCATGCGGCACTGCGCCCGTATCCATGCTATTGATTGCGCTGGTAGTGCAGAGCGCATGACTGCCAAAACTGCTTGCTGTCCTTGCGAGGCTGTTTTATTTTGGTTGCTCATACGTTATTTTTGTAAAAAACCAAATGCTGCATCTACGAGTG
>JACCDH011703897.1_pt1 | contig 22813 bp, 18 predicted proteins | sample 7442481 | NCBI WGS metagenome assembly JACCDH01 (sample SAMN15323433, study PRJNA562643) | freshwater metagenome | isolation source: river surface water | place: USA:Blue River Watershed | collected 2017-08-15
GAAATATGCTTCAACAGGTAGAATACCTGGAGGTTTCTTGAAGCGTGAATCAAAATTATCAGATTACGAAGTATTAATTTCAAGATTGATAGATAGAGCACTGCGCCCTATGTTCCCAGAGGATTATCATGCTGACACACAAGTGATGGTATCATTAATTTCTGCAGATAAGAACATAATGCCAGATGCCTTAGCTGCATTAGCAGCTTCTGCAGCATTAACTATTTCTGACATTCCATTTAATGGCCCGATTTCAGAGGTAAGAGTTGCTAGAATCGACGGAGTATTCCAAATCAATCCGCTTATCTCAGATATCGAAAGAGCAGACATGGATTTAATCGTTGCAGGTAATGCAAAAGATATATGTATGGTTGAGGGTGAGATGAACGAAGTATCAGAGCAAGAGATGGCTGATGCAATTATGTTTGCACATGAGGCTATAAAATTACAAGTACAAGGTCAATTAGATTTCTTAGCGAAAGTTGGTGCTAAAACTAAGAGAGAATATAAGCATGAACCAGATGCTCGTCCAGAGTTAATGGAGAAAATTAGAGCATTTGCTTATGATAGAATTTACCAAGTTGCTAAATCAGCATTAGGTAAAGACGAAAGATCAGTAGCATTCCGTGCTATTCGTGATGAGTTTGAAGCAACTGTTTCTGAGGAAATGGCTGATTCATCATTTGCTTGGTTAATGAAGAAGTACTACCATGATTTAGAAAAAGAGGCAGTACGTGCATTAATCTTAAATGAAGGAATTCGTTTAGATGGTAGACATACTAAACAAATCAGACCTATTTGGTCAGAAGTTGGATATTTACCTTCAGCTCACGGTTCAGCAATATTTACAAGAGGTGAAACACAATCATTAACAACTGTAACATTAGGAGCAAAAACTAATGAGCAAATGATTGATGGTGCTATGTTCTTCGGATATAATAAATTCATTTTACATTATAACTTCCCTGGTTTCTCAACTGGTGAAGTACGCCCAAATAGAGGTCCGGGTAGAAGAGAAGTTGGTCACGGTAACTTAGCAATGCGTTCATTGAAAAAAGTTTTACCTGCTGATACAGAAAATCCATATGTTGTTCGTATAGTTTCTGATATTTTAGAATCTAATGGATCATCATCTATGGCAACTGTTTGTGCTGGTACTTTAGCATTGATGGATGCAGGTGTGAAAATTAAAGCACCGGTATCTGGTATTGCGATGGGATTAATCTTAGATCCGAAGACTGGTAAATACGCAGTATTGTCTGATATCTTAGGTGATGAAGATCATTTGGGTGATATGGACTTTAAAGTAACTGGTACTACTAATGGTATTACTGCATGTCAGATGGATTTAAAGATTGACGGATTAGCTAGTTCAGTATTATCAGAAGCATTACAACAAGCAAAAGAAGGTCGTGCACATATCTTAAATGAGATGTTAACGACTATCGATTCTCCTAGAGAAGATTATAAATCATTTGCTCCAAGAATTGTTGAGATTAGAATTGCTAAGGAGTTTATTGGTGCAATTATCGGACCTGGTGGTAAAGTAATACAAGAGATGCAACGTGAAAGTGGTGCAACTATCAGTATAGAAGAAAAAGATAATCAAGGTGTAGTACAAATCTATGCAGATAACAAAGATGCAATAGACCAAGTATATGCTAAGATTAAGGGAATGACAACAGTTCCAGAAGTTGGTGAAGTTTACGAAGGTAAAGTAAAATCAATCATGCCATTTGGTGCATTCGTTGAAATTTTACCAGGTAAAGATGGCTTACTACATATATCTGAAATTGATTGGAAGAGATTCGAAACAATGGATGGTGTTTTAGAAGTAGGTGAAGAGGTGAAGGTGAAATTAATTGAAGTTGATAAGAAAACAGGTAAGTTGAAACTTTCTAGAAAAGTTTTAATACCTAAGCCAGAAAAACAGGCTGAATAATAAAGAAAAAGGTTGCTGAATTATCAGCAACCTTTTTTATTTATCGATTAGCTTGATACGCTAATGTTAGAAACTTTTTTAGCATCCTCATATCTATATCTGCTAATCTTTTAATATAGATACAACTTTTACCAAGTTTATACTTTCCTAATTTACTTATTTGCAAATCAAAATCTTTAAACCCCAAGGGTAAGTATATTGATATGTTCTGCTTTCTTGGTGAGAATCCCATTATATACCAATCACCCTCTCTACCGCTTTCATATTTGTAATGATATTTTCCAAAGCCAATTATACTGCTTCCCCATAATTGTGGTTCTTCAGCACTAATCTCTTTCATTAATGAGATTAATATTTTACAATCGCCTTGTTTATTTTCACAATCTTGAATATTAATTAATCTTTCAATAGGTAGTGTTTTTGATTTCGTAATTAATTCAGTCATGATAATTTTTTTGTAGGGTGTACAAGATATAAAAATTATCAATTAAAAATCAGAATTAATTATTTTTTAAAAAATGGTGCGTAAGCTCCATTAACAGTAACTTCAACCACTTCAGCAATTTTTTCTGTCATCATCGATGGTATTTTTATACCATGATCTTTACATGCAATATTGAATTTTGATTGAATACTTATAACTCCGTTTTTAATAGTAATTACCCCGTTAATAGTTCTGTCTTTTGCTTCACCATGCACGGTTAATTTACCTGTCACAGTTACATTATACACTCCATCTTTGTTCCAATCAATTGGCTCATTTACTTTACCAACAAATCTTGCATCTGGGTATTTATCTGATTCCATATAATTTTCATTGAAGTGTTCTTGCATCAATGAACTTTTGAATTCAAATGATTTTATAGGAACTAAAAAGAAGAATTCATTTTTTGAAGTAGTTATGACAGATGTGCCATTCTTAGTAACTGCAGCAATATTTTCTAAGGCAGCCTCTGAGAAAAAGTTAACAGTAATTGCCTTTGAGGTTTGTACTTCTTGGCTAAAGCCCAAAAAACTCATTGAGCTTAATAGTGCTAGCATGATTAGTTTCTTATTCATATTTCTTTGATTTTGATACTAAAGTAAAATAAAACTCATTTGTCGTAAAATAATTTAGACTGAACGGGTTTAAATACATCTTGAGCATTGTCATATACAAGATAAAACGTATTTTTGTCTAAGTTAATACATTATATGAAACATTTAATAGCTCCCTCAATTCTATCTGCCGATTTTGCTAACATCCAAAGAGATGTTGAAATGATTAATAATAGTGAAGCTGATTGGTTTCATGTTGATATTATGGATGGGGTGTTTGTACCAAATATATCATTTGGGTTCCCTGTTGTGAGTGCTATCAAAAAGCATGCAACTAAACCTCTAGATGTTCATTTAATGATTGTTGACCCTGATCGATACCTAGAACAATTCAAGAATGCAGGTGCCGATGTTTTAACTGTACATATCGAAGCATGTACTCATTTACATAGAACCATTGCAGCTATAAAGCAACTTGGTATGAAAGCGGGTGTAGCCGTTAATCCACATACTTCAGTTTCTCAATTAGAAGATATTATAGCTGATGTTGATTTAGTTTGTTTGATGAGTGTTAATCCGGGTTTCGGTGGACAAAAATTCATAGAGAATACCTATCATAAAATACAAAAGTTAAGAGCTATGTCGAAAGATGTAAACCCTGGTTTATTAATCGAAATTGATGGAGGTGTGGGTATTCATAATATAGCTGCTCTTGTGAAAGCAGGTGCTAATGTATTAGTTGCAGGTAATGCAGTATTTGCTGCAGCAGAACCTAAAGCAATGATTTCTGATTTAAAAAATATGCAAATAGATACCGTAACGGTATAAATTTCGTTAATCAAATCATGCGTATTTTATACAGCTTTTTATTCGTTTTCGTTTTTGCAACAAACGTACATGCTCAAAAAAAGAGTATTGTGATAGGTACTGTAAAAGATGAAGAGAGCCGTTTAATGCCTTTGGTTACTGTTAGTCTGGATGGTAGCAATATTGCAACTCAGTCAGACGAACAAGGGAATTACCGATTGATAGTACCTTATTCTGATACTACAATAACTATTCAGTTTGCTTATATTGGTTATGAAACCATAAAGAAGAAAATTACTGTATCATCTAATAAAATTAATCAAGTTGATTTACAATTCACTCGAAAAAATATTCTCATAAAAGAAGTAATTGTATTGAGTCAAGAAGAAAGAAATTCAACTATTACAAAAATTGATGCAAAACTAATTAGTAACCTTCCTTCAGCTTCTGGCAATTTTGAAGCTATTCTTAAAACATTACCTGGTGTGCGATCAAATAATGAGTTAAGTTCGCAATACAATGTTCGTGGTGGTAATTTCGATGAGAACTTAGTCTATGTTAATGATGTTGAAATCTATCGTCCGTTTTTAGTTCGATCAGGGCAACAAGAGGGACTTACATTTATCAATGCTGATATGGTAAGTTCTGTAAAGTTTTCAGCAGGCGGATTTGATGCGAAGTATGGGGATAAACTTTCATCAGTACTAGATATAAAATATAAGAAACCTAAAAATTTTGGAGGTTCAGTAGCAGCAGGTTTATTAGGTTCATCAATCAATATTGAAGGAACAAATAAAAATAGAAGGCTGAGTTATTTGTTCGGTGTGCGTCAAAAATCAACAAGATATGTATTAGGTACCCTAGATGTAGATGGTGATTACCAACCTTCATTTTACGATGTACAAACATATTTGACTTATGATATTAATACTGATTGGGAGATTTCTTTTTTAGGAAATTTAAACATCAACAATTACATCGTAATACCTCAAAGTAGAGAGACAACATTTGGTTCTTTTAATGAGGTATTAAGATTGAGTATAGATTTTCAAGGAGAGGAGCGTGATAAATATCAAAGTATGATGGGAGCTTTAACGGCAACCTACCATCCGAATAATAATTTAAACTTAAAATTTATCAGCTCTAGATTTATTACTGACGAAAGAGAAACTTTTGACATTGAAGGTCGATATGTATTTGATGAGATTGAGAATGATTTTGGGAAAGAGACATTCGGACAAGTCAAGGCGAATAGGGGGATTGGTGGATTTTTAAATCATGCGCGAAATTTCTTACAAGCATCTGTTCAAAGTTTTGAACATAAAGGTGAGTATCAAGATGGTGATAAATATTGGAATTGGGGCGTAAAATATCAGAGAGAAATTATTGATGATCGATTGAGCGAATGGACACTCATAGATTCGGCAGATTATGTAGTACCTGATTTAGATAATAGCATTGTTTTGCAAGATGTCGTTAAGGCTAAAATTAATTTAAGTTCTAATAGAATAAACGGATTTGTACAACATACCTTGCCTTTATCAAAGAATCAAGATTTAAGATTAGTTATTGGTGCACGTGCAACTTACTGGGATTATACAAAAGAGTTTAATGCAAGTCCGAGAGCCACTGTATCATACCAACCTAAATGGGAGAAAGATTGGGTGTTCAGAGCGTCAGTAGGGTCATATTATCAACCACCATTTTACAGAGAGTTGAGAAATTTTGATGGAACACTTTCAACTAATCCGGCTTCACAACATTCTATACATTATGTATTAGCGGCAGACCATCAATTTTTAGCATTTGGTGGTAGAAAATTCAGATTGATTTCTGAAGTATATCATAAGCAAATGACGAATGTTATACCTTACGAAATTGACAACGTTAGAATTAGGTATTATGCGAATGAGAAGGCAGATGCTTATACATCAGGATTAGATTTAAAAGTGAATGGGGAGTTTGTGAAAGATTTAGAATCGTGGTTCAGTGTTTCAATACTTCAATCAAGAGAAAATTTGAAAAATGATTTCTATTTCATACAAGATCAAAACGGAGTAGATTCAGCAAAAGTGTTTCCGGGTTATATACCTAGACCTACAGATCAGCGTATTAATTTCTCGATATTTTTTCAAGACAAGTTAAGTAAAGATCCTTCGGTAAAGGTACATTTAAACGTAGTGTTCGGCTCTCGCTTACCCTTTGGTCCGCCTGACTTTAATAGATACAAAGACACACTTCGCATGCCACCTTATTGGAGAGCAGATATAGGATTTTCAAAAGAATGGTTAGGTGTAAAGATGGGTGGAAAATCTAAAATTGGTCCTTTTAAGTCAATAATACTTTATGCTGAAGTATTCAATTTATTCAAGCGTTCAAATACTATTTCATATCTGTGGATTCGAGATGTGCGAGCACAACAATATGCAGTGCCTAATTTCTTAACATCTCGACAAATCAATTTACGATTGATGGGTAGATTTTAATGAGCGTATCAGCTAAGTACAATAAATATTCTGCAAAGAAAAACCACCAAAATCTCTTATAATATTTACGTACAGAACTATAGTCACTTAATTTAATACTGAAAGTATTGATGATGAAAAGTGTCCATAGTACAACATGTCCGTATTGTAAAAAATCATTCTCTTTGCTATTAATAATACTATATAAATAAGCAAATGATACAATGATATTACCAATTACTAATGCATGTTTTGGTGAATATTGAATTGCTAAAGTATTAATCTTGAATTTGGCATCACCCTCAATATCTGAAAGGTCTTTAAACCATGATATAACAACACTGAATGCAATGACGAACATAGTTAACACTTCTGCATCATCAGTTAATTCTGATGATCCATTCAATAAAAAATTAAACAATAGAAAGCCACCAGCATTTAATAATACACCTCTAACAGTAGATATTGCTATGGCTGCAGACAAGTGATGCTTTTTAAGAAAAAATGGAGGCATAGAATAAGCCCAGCCAATGAATGTAGATAATGCTACAATTACTAAAAGATACATGCTAATATAAGCGGCAATCAAATAGCAAATTATTAAAGCGGTATACACAATATTTTTAGCCTGTTTAAGGCTTAATACACCAGCAGGTATGGGTAATTCAGGTTTATTTATTTTATCAATTTCTAAATCGGCAACTTGGTTAATTCCAACAATAAACATATTGCAAGTAATGCCTACAATTATAGAAAGTAGTAAAAGAGTAATATCAAATGAAGTTTTAATATCATATGCCATTAAATACAAAGTGGTAATACTAATTACACTACCAATAATGGTATGAGGTCTACTAAATTTCCAAATTATTTTAATTGTTTTCATGGTTTATGCTAATAACTATTAAAGTTCTAATATCTTTTTTTAATCGATGAACCTTAACATATGGATGATTGTAAAATAGTAATTGATATTGATTTAAACTACGAGATTTTAGAACAGAAATCACTCCGTCGAAACTAATATTTATGATATTTAATGGAATTATATATGTAAAAAATAATCTTTTGAACGAGAAGGGTTGTATGAAAGGTGTTAGCAGGATGGTACCGATGATTGTAGCGAATAGCACTTTCAAAATAAAGAATGCAGTAGGTTCTAATATTTCCACAAAATAAGCTTGGGCATTAGCTTGATGAATTTTTTCAACTATATTTTTCTTTTCCCTATCATCAAAATGATGAAAAGCGTTGAACATGGTATAAGTATATTTATCATTATACTCAGCATCTAATACATCTAATGATTTAATATTTTCATAACTTGGATATTTATCGCTTAATATTAAATCATTAAAGCAATTTATAGATTTAAAAATTGTACTAGCAGGCTCGGCACTTCCTGAGCAAAGATCAAATTGAATTTTAGATTTAATATTTTCTTGTTTAAGGTACTCAATAAAGCCTTGGTAAATGTTAAATTTCGAAACTACAAAGCCAATAAAGTCGGTTTGGTATTTTCGCAAAGTGGCTGGAAACCAAGGGTAATCTTCAAGTTCTTTCATTAAATTACATTCTTATGCTCTTTTTAAAGATACTACATTTCTACCTTAAATAATTCTATTACATTTGCATAACAAATATCATAAGCATGCAACATCACAATTTTGGTGCAGGTCCCTGCATATTACCGAAAGAAGTTTTCGAAGAAGCAGCACAGGCTGTATTATCATGGGGAAACACAGGTTTATCAATCTTAGAGATTTCACACAGAACACCCGAGTTTGAATCAGTAGTCGCAGAGGCTTGCTCTTTAATAAAGGAGTTAATGAATGTGCCTGAAAATTACAAGGTTATTTTCGTTCAGGGTGGTGCTAGCCAACAGTTTGGTATGGTGCCAATGAATTTGTTAAATGAGAATGAAACAGCATCATATTTAGATACAGGTGTATGGGCAAATAAAGCAATTAAAGAAGCCAAGTTATTTGGAAATGTTAATGTGGTTGCAAGTTCTAAAGAGAGCAATTATACTTTCATACCGAAAGATTATAATATACCTACTGATTCTAAATATTTCCATTGCACTTCTAACAACACCATATATGGTACACAATTGAAATCTTTTCCGAAGACTTCAGTGCCAATGGTATGTGATATGTCATCAGATATCATGAGTAGAGAAGTAAACGTTGCAGATTTCGATTTAATTTATGCAGGTGCACAGAAAAATATCGGTCCGGCTGGTAGCACAGTCGTAATTATCAACGAAGAAATCTTAGGCAAAGTAGATCGTAAAATAACAGCGATGTTAGATTATAAAATACATATTGAAGGAGAGTCTATGTACAATACACCTCCAGTGTTTGCTATATATGTAGCCATGTTAAATTTAAGATGGTTGAAAAAACAAGGTGGTGTGAAAGAGATGGAAAGAAGAAATGATGCTAAGGCAGCATTATTATATTCTGAAATCGATCGTAATTCATTATTCAAAGGCACTTGTGCTGTTGAAGATCGTTCACATATGAATATATGTTTTGTGATGAATGATTCGAGTTTAGAAAAGGAATTTCTGAAGATGGCAGAGGCTGCAGGTTGTGTAGGATTAAAAGGGCATAGAAGTGTAGGCGGATTTAGAGCATCTATGTATAATGCATTACCTATCGAGAGTGTGCAAGTATTAGTAGATGTTATGAAAACATTTGAGAAAAATAATCAATAATTGAAATGAAGATATTAGCGAACGACGGTATTGACCCAATTGGTAAAAGAATGTTAGAAGAAGCTGGATTTACAGTTGACACTAACAACATACCTCAAGATCAATTGATAGACAGATTAAATGAATACGATGCAGTAACTGTAAGATCAGCTACTAAAATTCGTAAAGATTTAATAGACGCTTGCACTAATATAAAATTGATTGGTAGAGGTGGAGTAGGAATGGATAATATTGATGTTGATTATGCTAGATCTAAAGGTATTGCTGTTGTGAATACACCTGCATCATCATCATTATCAGTAGCAGAATTAGTATTTGCACATTTCTTTACCGGAGTTAGATTTTTACAAGATTCTAACAGAGAAATGCCACAAAGAGGTGATTCTGCATTCAATGAATTGAAAAAAAAATATGCAAAAGGCGTAGAACTTAAGGGTAAAACTTTAGGTATATTAGGATTCGGAAGAATTGGAAGAGAAGCTGCAAAGATAGCTTACGGATTAGGGATGAATATTATGGCGTTTGATTTATTTGAATTCAATCCGGAAACAGAAATTTCATTTGCAGATAATCAAACTATTAGATTTAAAGTACAGGTTGCTACTAAAGAGGAAGTTCTGAAGAATGCTGATTTTATTACACTACATGTACCTGCTGTTGATGGTAAAGCAGTGATAGGTGCAGATGAATTAGCTATGATGAAGAAAGGTGCATCATTAGTGAATTGTGCAAGAGGTGGAGTAGTAGATGAAAATGCATTAATTGAAAGTTTAAATTCTAATCATATTTCTTTCGCAGGATTAGATGTTTTCGATAACGAACCAACTCCTCAAAAAGCAATTTTATCTCATGCTAAAATTTCTTTAAGTCCGCATATTGGTGCCGCTACCAACGAAGCCCAAGAACGTATCGGAGTAGAATTAGCACAAAGAATAATTGAAGAACTAAAGAAATAATTAATGCCAAAAATTAGAGCATTTAAAGGACTTTTACCCAATAGAGAAAAGGTTTTGCAAGTTATTGCAAAACCATTTGACCAATTTTATACTGAAGAGGCAAAAGCTATACTTCAAACAAATCCTTATTCTTTTTTACATACCATTGAACCCTTAATCGATAATCCTTATTTACGTGGATCGAGAGAGGAAATTATTTTTCAAAAAGCCAAGGAGTTTTTCGATGAATTTGTAGATGATAAAATATTAGTACAAGACAAAAATGAATGTATTTATGTTTATCGTACGTACAACAAAGGACATTGGCAAACTGGTATTTGGTGTGTGACGGCTATTGATGATTATTTAGATAATACTTTAAGAAAACACGAACATACTAGAGCCGACCGTGAAAAAGATTTAATTGAGTACTTAGATAATACAGGCATTGATGCTAATCCGGTTTTAGTGACCTACCAAGGTTCTGATGTAATCAATAACATTCTATCAGCAAAAACATCTACAGAACCCATTTTTGATTTTACTGCTGATGAACAGCAACATCAATTATGGCGAATCGACGATGAAAATTCAATACTATTAATTATTGATGAGTTTAGAAAGTTAAATGCAACTTATATAGCAGACGGACATCATCGTGCTGCTGCGTCTTCATTAGCGGGTATACAACGTAGAAAAAATAATTTAAGACATAGAGGTCATGAGGAATATAATTTCTTCAGCACCCTTTATTTTTCATTTGATCAATTATTAGTATTTGAATTTCAAAGAGTAGTAGCTGATTTAAATGGAATGACGAAAGAAAACTTTTTATTAGAGCTAGCTAATACTTTCGGCATACAAAAAATTAATGAGTCAAAGCCTGAACAGCCACATAGTTTTACCATGTATCTAGATAATGAATGGTATTTACTTGACATCCCTCAAACATTAATAGATGATTGTACAGAGGTTGAAAAGTTGGATGTTAGTATACTACAAAATAAAATTCTTGAACCATTATTAGGCATACATGACCCAAGAAGAGATAAGCGAATTAAATTTATTGGGGGTTTGGTGCCAATCAAACAAATCACTGAGATGGTAGATACCAATGTGATGAAAGTTGCATTCTTCTTACATCCGACATCAATAAAAGAATTAATAGATGTTGCTGATGCAGGGGAGGTGATGCCACCAAAATCAACCTGGTTTGAACCAAAGTTACATTGTGGCTTGTTAGTGCATAAAGTAGATTAATTTTCTTCTTCGAAAAATTCAGCCAAAGAACCAAAATAAGCATCGTTCCAGCCGTCGACAAATGAATCATATTCATCTGCCGGAATGTTCACATGATTTAATTCTACTGAAGTGCTACCTGCTCTTTTGCCTGGGTGAAGTTTAATGGTTACAATTGATTCATCTGTTACTCCATCAAAGTACCATTGTTGAACTATTTTTTTGTTGACTTCAAACTCAAGGTTTTTACCTACAATATCACCATTCCACAAAGAAAATTCAGAGCCTGGTTCAGTGCTCATCTCAGCTTCAGCACCTGACCATAAATAGATGGTCGTCGGATTGGTTAAAGCTAAGTACACTTGCTCCGGGTCAGTAGGTAATTCGTAATATTTTTTGAAGTTCTTGAACATAAAATTATAATTGGTAGGATTTACCCTTGATTGCAATTTCGGTATTAATTCCCATTAATTCAATATTAGTTTGCAAAGCTTCCATTGAATTTCTCTCACCGTGCACTAAAAATACTTTCTTCAATTTAGTTTTATCAATTGCTTTTACATAATTCATTAAATCTTCATGATCTGCATGTGCAGATAATAAATCTGTTTGCTTTATGCCTGCAAATACTGATAGCTCGCGTCCGTTGATCTTTACCACTGGCACACCGTCTAATAGTCTTCTACCTAATGTACCCTTTGCGCAATAGCCAATGAATAATATGTTAGCATAATAGTTTTGAATATTATGGTATAAGTGATCTTGTATTCTTCCACCTTCCAACATGCCTGCAGAAGAAATGATTATGCAAGGCTCAAAGTAACTAGCAATTTGCTTACTTTCTTTTAAAGTCTCTACGTATTTAAGTCCGTCGAACTCAAACTCATCTCCAAATTTTCTAAAGAAATCTTGTGCTTCATCATTTAGCAAAGCATGATGTTTTCTGTAAATTTCAGTACCAGCAATCGACATGGGTGAGTCGACAAATATTTTAATAGGGGCTAATTTTTTCTCGTTGAATAATTTATGTAGTGAATATACTAAAGCTTGAGTTCTACCTATACTGAATGCAGGAATTATCAATCTACCCGGTTGCTTTACACAAGTATCATTGATGGTTTCTATCAATACTTCTTCTATCGTTTTATCTTTTGAGTGCAAACGTCCACCATAAGTTGATTCTGTGATTAAATAATCAATATCATTTAAAGTTTCTGGGTCAGAGAGAATCGGATAATTTTTTCTACCAATATCACCCGAGAAGGCAATTGATTTATTAGTACCATCTTCAGTGACATAAAACACTACACTCGCAGCACCAAGTAAATGTCCGCTCGGTATCAACTCTAAACTTAATTCCTTACTTATTTCAAATCTTTTATGAAAAGGTATAGTAACGAATCTATCGACAGCATCCATCACATGTTTATGTAAATACAATGGTCGCTCATGAAATTCGTTTTTCCCCCTTTTGAATTTTTTCGATTTACTTTTTTTAGCTTTCTCAACGAAAATATTTACAGAGTCGGCCATTAATAATTCTGCTAAATCTTTGGTAGCAGCAGTACTAATTATTTGCCCTTCGTAACCATGTTTAATAATTGTGGGGATGTTACCACTATGGTCAATGTGAGCATGTGTTAGTACTATTAAGTCGATATCATTTACATCAAACGGAAAGCCATCATTATCTAATGGTTTTTTATTATTATCATAATCAAGTCCGCAGTCTATCAATACCGTGTATCCACTGCTTAACTTAAGCATATGCATACTACCCGTAACTTGTTCTGCGGCACCCCAACTAATAAATTCCATTTAAATATCTTGTAATTGTAATTGACTTAAATACTTATATAATCCCGATTCATTCAACATCAATTCTGCGTGAGTACCTTGTTCCATTACTTTTCCTTGATCAATAACTAAAATTTGATCAGCCTCACGAATGGTTGATAAACGATGTGCAATTATGATGGATGTTCTATCTTTCATTAATATTTCTAATGCTTCTTGCACTAATCTTTCTGACTCGGAATCTAAGCTACTGGTAGCTTCATCAAGAATTAAGATACTCGGATTTTTCAATAATGCCCTTGCTATTGCAATTCGTTGTCTTTGTCCGCCCGATAACTTAATACCCCTCTCACCAACCAATGTATCATACCCTTCAGGGAAGCCAGATATAAATTGATGTGCATTAGCTTTCTTAGCTGCTTCGATTATTTCTTCATCAGTAGAATTTATTTTTCCGTAGGCAATGTTTTCTTTGATGCTACCTCCAAACAATAAAACATCTTGAGGAACTATAGCAATTTGATTTCTGATATCAGTAATACTAAACTCTCTACTTGTTTTGCCATCAAACAAAATTTCGCCCTTATCAATATCATAGAATTTTAGTAGGAGTGAGGCTAGGGTTGATTTTCCGGCGCCGCTCGGACCTACAATAGCGATGCGTTCGCCAGCATTAGCTTTGAAATTTATTTCTTTTAATACTTCTACTTCTTTTCTTGAAGGGTATGCAAATGCTACATTCTTGAATTCAATATTGCCTGAAATTTTTTGATCTATTTTACCTTGTTGACTATCGATACTTATCTCTTCATTTTTTTCGTGAAGTAACTCGATCACTCTTTCAGTTGCACCAAAGGTTTTTTGTAATTGTGTATATAACTCTGCAAAACTTCCCATTGCAGCACCTACGAAGGTGGAGTATAATATGAAGGATGTTAGATCTCCGATAGTAATCTCGCCGGCTTGAACTAAGCCCGAACCATACCAAACCACTGCTACTATTGCACCAAATAAACTGAAGATAATGAATGAAGCAAAAGCTCCTCTAAATTTAGCACCTCTTAGTGCAAGAGCCACTACCTTGTCCATCGACGAACGATAACGTCTTGTCTCGTACGACTCGTTCACAAAGGCTTTAACATTGCTGATGCCTTGTAAGGTTTCTTCAACAATTACATTTGAATCAGCTAATTGGTCTTGAGCTTTGCGGGAGATTTTGCGAATGTATCTACCAAAAATTACAGCGGCTGCTACTAATACTGGAAATATAGATAACATCATTATGGTTAGCTTACCTGAAACCAAACTCAATGCTATAACACCACCAATGAACGTAATTATTTGTCGTAGTATTTCAGCAATAGTTGTCGTTATACTGTCTTGAATTTGCGATAAATCGGCCGATATTCTTGAATTTAATTCACCCACTCTTCTTTGAGAGAAAAAACTCATGGGTAGGGTAACCAATTTATAATAAGTATCTTTTCTTAAATCGGCTAATGATTTTTCTGCTACTTCAACAAACCATATTACTCTGAAAAAAGAAAATACTGATTGAACAAGTAAAATACCTAAGATTGCTAAGGCAATTTGATTGATATTTGATAAGCCCTTACTCAAAGTTGCTGCATCTATCAACATACCCATAGCCTTTGGGAAAGCCAAAGATGATAAACTTGATAAGATGAGAAATAAAATACCTATACTAAATTTAAGCCTATAAGGCTTTAAATAGGAGGTTAGTGCTATTACGTGTTTAAGAGAATCTTTGTTGATTTTTGCTTTCGGTAGCTCCGCTTCTGCTGCATTTCCACTATTCAGTCTAGCTCTGGCCATATATATTATTCAATAATTAATAAACTCACTAACAAAATAATTGTTTTAATGTTAATTTGTGAGGCAAACCTACGCAATATTATACTATTCTGTGGTTGTTTGGTACGATTTTAGAGCTATTTTGGTCATGAAAAAGTTATTTTTTGCATTAATACTTTCTGTAACACTTATATCTTGTGAAGATGATAAGCCAACAGATACTCAAAGTTCATCGGTTGTTTTTAATTTCAAACATCTGTATAAACAAGAAAGCTTGAGTATAAGAAATGACAATCAATTAGTTTATATCACTCAAGCCAATAATGAATACAATGTTAAATCGTTAAAGTATTATATATCTAAATTAACTTTAGAGAATGCTGATGGTGTTTTATATGATGTAAATATGTATAAGTTGATTAATGCAGCTGAGGGACAAAATTTTACGCAGTACGTTTTAAATAATGTACCATCCGGAGTATATAAAAAATTACATTTTATTTTTGGAATAGATTCTACTAGAAATGTACTCTTAGGATTACCAAATAATTCAGAAACGAATTCGATGGAGTGGCCAATTGTTTTAGGTGGAGGCTATCATTTTATGATGTTAGAAGGTGTATATAGAAAAGCTGATTCAAACTTATCAGGTTATGCAATACATCTAGGTAAGAGCCCTAATCAATTTAAGGCAAGTTTTAATATTGATTTAGATATGACTTTATCTAACACTAGAAACATCGACATTATTATGAATGTAGACCAATGGTTTGATGGTATAAATAAAGTAAATTTGAACGATGGTTACGGTTATATAATGGAAGACAGTCTGAAGCAGTTGCAGTTTAAGCAAAATGCTAGTAGTGTTTTTTCAATTGAACAGAAATGAAAAATTTATTAAAAATATTTACTTTTTTAATTTCCTTTATTCTACTAATTGCAGCTTGCAAAAAAGAGGATGATTTAGATGCAAATAATGATGCATCTGCTGATACTTTAATTCATTTTACAAGTCCGAAGTATTTCCCTGAATTCCAAAACCCTAGCAATAACCCTTTAACAAAAAGAGGTGTAGAGCTAGGTCGTATGTTATTTTATGATCCTATTTTATCTAGTGATAGCACGATTTCATGTGCAAGCTGTCATAATCCTGCATATTCTTTTTCAGATAACAGAAGATATAGTGTTGGTGTGGATGGTGCTATAGGTGACATTCAAGCGATGCCATTGGTAAACCTTGCTTGGCAAAATAAATTTTTCTGGAACGGTAGATCAAATAGTTTAGAGGAGCAAGCTTTAGAACCTATTACCAACCCTATTGAAATGCATGAAACTACTGCGAATGTTATCAATAAATTAATGCGCAGTGAAAATTATAAAAAGAGATTTAAAATAGCATTCGGATCAGATCAAATTACCGCAGATATGATTGGTAAAGCTATAGCACAATTTGAAAGAACAATGGTATCATATCAATCAAAATTTGATAGAATCTATGCTGGCTTGGTTGATTCTGGTATTAGTGTTTTTGATGATGCTGATGAGTTCAGAGGATTTGTGGTGTTTACTACAGAACGCGGACAATGTTTTCATTGTCATGGTTCGCAGAGTGCATTGTTAGCAAATAATATAGATACTTTATTTAGAAACAACGGATTGTTGACTGATGCTGAGATGCTCTCTACAGGCTTATCACAAGTGACTGGTAAAGCTGAAGATGAAGGTAAGTTTAAAGTGCCAACGATGCGAAACATAGAGCTTACAGCGCCTTATATGCATGATGGTCGATTCAATACATTAGAAGAGGTTGTAGAATTTTACAGCTCTGGTATAAAAGAAAATAGAAACTTAGATATTAATTTTTCTAAAAGTCCTGATAGGCTAGAACAATTTGGTGGTTTAGGATTAACGGCTGATGAGAAACGAGGATTGGTGAAATTCTTAAAGACCTTTACCGATACTAGTTTCAACAACAACCGTGCTTTTGCTAATCCCTTTAGATAAGTTTATTTATTTACTATAAATTTCTGTGTAGCTATTTTACTGTCGCCACTGCATTCTAAGAAGTAAATACCATTATTTAAATCTAGAATATTAATTTCAGAGACTTTACCTTCTATAGTCTTAATGATTTGTCCGTTTGTATTATAGATTTTAATTTGGTTAAATACAAAATCAGAATTCAAGTTTATCTTGTCATAACAAGGGTTCGGATAAATATTTACACCTGAATTATTTGTTGTATTTGATACAGATGAAAATCTTGATTCATTTAAGAACAATAACACACCACCTTGTGGTGTACCTGTTATGATTTCTGGTAATAAATCAGCATTAATATCAGCTACTGAAATATGAAACGCCACATTACCGCCTCCATAATTTCCATTTGAAACATAGATAGAATCATCAGATATTGCAAAATTTTGAATGGCCTCGGTATATGAGCTAGGCAAATTTTTATAGATATAAATCTTACCATTACCATTACTTATCAATAAATAACTCTCATTGGTTAATGGGTTTAATTTTGCTACGCTTACAGATGTTCTTCCAGAAGGATATCTTAATTTTTTACCTAGGTCTATCTTCCAAAGAGAATCAGTTGTTAAAACATAATTCGGATTAGTAGGAGTGCCTGTATTTGAAATCAAGTTGATATTAAAAAATCTTTCTCCAACTAAGATTTCAGGTTTCGTATCATTATTTAAATCAAAAATAAAAGGAGTACTATTGTTGCCAAGGTCTAAACTACCGAAATAGTTTGGTACAAATTGTAAGTTTATAGGTTGACCAGTTGCAGCTATGTTCCTAAAGAAATGCAATAAGCCATCAGCAGAACCACAAACCATGTCAAGGTCACCATCATTGTCTAAATCACCAAAACTTGGAGCCATATTATTAATATTCAAACTCGACAAATTCATCCAGTTTCTACTTATTAAATTATACTTCGGTGTTGTATTTGTACCAGTGTTCTCATATAATGCAAGTCCGGTTGTATACGCTGCAGAACTAGAATAATATCCTGTGTTTGAAATAACGATATCTTGTAATCCATCATTATTATAATCCACAAATGCTGGTGACGACCCTTCAGATACATCAATCATTTCAGATTCTAAAAAATCATCAGACTGCCAAGTGAAGATGTTACTACCGCTAGTGCTATCGTTTCTAATATATAGATGTATATTCTCAAAATTATCAGAGTTATTTGGGGTATTCGGTGCTACGACTAAATCTTTTTTACCATCGTTGTTTACGTCTATTAAAAATGCTGCTGGAAACACATACACATCAACAGGTCTTTGTGTAGGGTAGTGTTGAATGGCGCTGGTCATTACCGGATTTATATTATTTGTGTTATTGAATAACATGTACATGGTATTACATGATATATCGCCGACAAGTAAATCTTTCTTACCATCATTATTAGCGTCAAAAATCAATAAGGTAGAGCCAGAGTGTTTACCATCTGCGCTCTTTTGTGTGAAATGATTTTTTATTTGCTCTTCATTAAATGTTAACAATGATTTTCCACCAAGTCCGCATATTCCATTAGCATATTGAAGATTTGCTCTACAGTCAGTATATGATTCTCTAAATCGTCCCCAACATTCTTTACCTACCTCGTAAATAAATGTATCTTTTCTATTAAAATTTTCAATTGACAAATTTTTATACCAATAAATACTTTCACCCGATGTATCAATACTCTTAGAGAAAGTTAATATGTCGATATCTCCATCATCATCAACATCAAGTATTGCAGGTATATCTTGTTGTTCTACATATAAGTTTGTTATGATAGAACCATAATCACATAATAATGAATTCTCCTTTAACTCAAATCTAAGTCCGGTCGCAGTGCCACTCACATTTTTATATACTCTTACCCCACCAGGTGCTGCTGAGAAAATATCAACTTTGCCATCAGCATCATAGTCTAACATTAACATCCAATCAATAATTTTAGGAAAGAGTTTTTCGTATTGAGGTGAATAAGTGTATGAAATTTGATTAGCGATACCATCATTGATGAACGTAGATATTCTATAACCTTCACGATCAAATACGACTAAATCTAGGGTACCATCCATATCTAAATCACACTCAGAAAATTGGGGAGCATCTAAACCACCACTAAATGGTAATTTTAAGGTTCTTGAAGAACCTTGATTTACAACGATATCTTTGTAATTACTGAAAGAAATTTGTGCTTCAGATTGTGAAAATATGACGATGAAACTTGCAAGTAATAGTATTTTTTTCATTTTTGTGTTATGGTAGTAAGAAATTTCATTAGAATATTAGCAATAATCATTCCTTTTTTGTTTTCAACTGAGATATATGCTCAGAAAGAAATATACATTAATTTATCAGATATTTTCCCTTTAAACGATTTCAAATTATCGAATGAAAACGGATTAAAGGTGCAAACGATTCAAAAAAACGGACAAATAGATAAAAGCATAGAAGGTAAATACAAGTTTGTGATAAATGGTTTTATAGAGAAACTAGATTTTACAAATGGACAAGCTTCATTACCAGCAAATGTTGCAGAATCGTCAATTTTATATATCAAGCATGAAAAATCGACCGAAACAGTACATCATATATTCTATCAAATTGCTGGCTTCGTAATTGAAATACCATTTTATGTTTTATGGCTATTGCCTTTATTGATAATCATCATAGCTTTGGTAATTAAGAGAATTATAATGTTATTCTTAATTATTGCTGTGATAGTATTTTTTGTAGCACAAGGATTAGATTTGAGTGATTATTTTATTTTAATAAAAGAATCGCTACTTCAATTATTCTAATTTTAGAACGGGTAGCCTATACCAAAGTTGAAGTTCCAGAAATTATATTGGTTGTTTGTTTTCCATTGACTATTATTTAAATTTTTAATCACCCAACGATCTGATTCTGCAAATCGTGGATCTCTAAGTTTTAAACCTAAATCTAGTCTGAATAACAAGAAACTATAGTCTAAACGCATACCAAAACCTGTACCAATGGCTAATTGCGTATAAAATTTATCCCAATAAAATTGTCCGTCTTTATTCACTGTTACATCTGAGATGGTCCAAACGTTACCAACATCAATAAAAGTAGCTCCCTTTAATTTTGAACCGATAAAACTTTCTAAAATATCGAAACGATATTCAATATTGCCTTCAATTTTCATTTCACCAGTTTGGTCTAAGTTTAAGGTAGAGGCATCGATATCTGAGAAGGCACCCGGACCTACAGTTCTGGCGCGAAAGGCTCTTATGCTGTTAGAGCCACCAGTGAAAAATTGACGTTCAAATGGTAATACATCTGAGTTCCAATAAGCAAATCCTGCTCCTGTATTAAACCTATATACCAATTGTGATTTTTGACCGATAAAGTTGAAGTATCTTAAATCAATTTCTGGTCGTGTGAAATTATAATATGGTAAATCAAAATAAGTATAGGTACCATTAACTTCAGAATTATCATCTAGAATTCTTGAGATACCATACAAGCCGGTACCCATAACCTCTAAGTTTAACCTAAAGAATATATAATCTTTTTTAAGGTTTAATACCTGATTGCTATAAGTTAAATTATAACGAATACCTTGTGTGATATGTGGTTCAAAACTTTCTTTGATAAATTTATTGTCTAGGTTATTTAACAATGTTAATGCTTCATCTGAAAGTTCAGATCTAACAAAGTTTATGCTGTAAGGTGTTAGTGAATGTGTTAAATATTGGTTTTGTTTCCAATCATATGTTAATGCCCCTGTAAACGTACGACGTAAGTATTCAGGTCTGCGTTCGGTGATGTAGTTGATTCCGACGCGGGTTTTCGGACTAGAATATAATCCGAATGTTTTTTTATCTCTGAAGAATAAGAATCCTGGGAAGGTGACACTCAAAGAGGTATTCGATTCTCTACTATTAAAAATCGGAATGTTCTGTGCATTCTCATCAATAAAAGCTTGTGTTTCTAATCCGGCTTTTATTCTAAATTCTAACACTTCTGCACCTCTGAATATATTTCTATCGGTATATAATAAGTTGGCTGAAGAGCCAATGTTTTCTGAAGCTACAAAGCCCTCTATTTCAGTTTGTGTACCTCTACGTTTACCTTGAGTAAGAGTAATTCTAGAGTTGATTTTTGTTGAATCAACAGAGTCGACTTCGAAATCTATATTGATAAACCTAAATATTTTTAAATCACCTAAACGATTATAAGTAAGTTCTAAGTCTTCATCTCTGTACAAACTATTTTGATCTAAGAAAATCATACGTTTCAAGACTTTTGATTTGATGATTTTAGAGGGATCATTGAAGGTGTAATTACTTATAGAATCATAATAAATAGATGACCCCGACAAACGATTTTCAGGGTCAACAATATCAATGTTTACATTGTTGATTTTATAATAGGGGTGAGATGTTTTATCAGCTGGGTTTTCGATTACAACTTTAAGGTCTACAAAATGACCATTGATACTTGTATCAATATCATAATGTATAAATTCTCTATTGAAAAAAAAGTAGCCATAGTTTTTGACATCTTTTACAATTCGTTCACGATCTGATTGCAATAAATCTTGATTAAAGATATCATCGAGTTTTATTTTACTGTATTGTAGATTATAAAAATAGATACTTCGGATGTTAGTGTCTTTGATATCGTACTCAATATTTCTGATTCTATAGGCTTGTTCAGGATTAATATGATAAGTGATTCGGGCTTTTTTGTTTTTAATTTTTACATCTGCATATACTTCTGCATCAAAATAACCATTGTTAAAATAATACATCTGCATTTGTTGTGCAGAAAATTGGGTGATTGCAGAATCGTAAATTACTGGAGCTTCTCCAATTCTATTTTTTAACCATTTACTCACTCTGTTTTCTCTTTTCCAATCAAAAGTATTATAGATACCTAAATAGAATTTCATCCATCCTATACCTAATACCTTTTTGTTAGGTTTTTGTCTTATGAATGATTGGCTATTATCTCTTAATAAACTTTTCTTAGCTTTTACGCTTACTTTATGAACCAGAGCTTGGTCTTTGCTTAATTTACGCGTTGTACTACAACTTTCGAGTGTGATGAACCCGAAAATGAGTATAATTGTATGAATGAATATATTCTGAAAAAATGATTTCGAAATCACAAATAAGCTTTATAAAGTCATTACATCAAAAAAAATATAGACGAGAGCATCAACAATTTATTATTGAGGGTGATAAGTTATTACGCGAATTTTTAGCTTCTAACTATCAGCTCTTGAATATATTTGTGCTCGATTCATATTACGATGAATGTACGAGTCACTTATCAAAAGTATCGAAAAAAATAGATATTGAGATTATCAAATCAGAAGAAATGCAACGAATTTCAACTTTTGCTAATAGCTCTGAGTGTTTAGCAATAGTTGAAATACCTAGCACTGCTAATAAATTTGATCTAAGAGATGATTATTTGCAAAACAAATTAGTGCTTGCATTAGACGGTGTGCGCGACCCTGGTAATTTTGGTACTATTATTCGAATTGCTGATTGGTTTGGTATTCAGCATATCATTTGCTCTCATGATTGTGTTGAATTATACAATCCGAAAGTTGTGCAATCAACAATGGGTTCCATTTTAAGAGTTGATGTTCATTATGTAGATTTACATGAGTTTTTAATTACCCATAAAAGTCAAAATATTTGGGGTGCATTATTGAAAGGCACTGATGTATATACAGTTAAGGAACCTAAAAATGGTATTTTATTGATGGGATCAGAGTCGCATGGTATTCATGAAGATAACATCAAATACATAAATAAACCCATAACTATACCAAATTTTGGTGGCTCAGCAGAATCATTAAATGTTGCCGTTGCAACAGCAATATTGTGTTCAGAGTTTGTAGGAAGAGCTTAAATCAGCTTTTTTTAGAAATTACTTGTGCTAATGATGTTTTTTAGTACATTTGCAAACTCTAAATTTAGGGTCGAGTGGCCGAGTGGCTAGGCAGAGGTCTGCAAAACCTTGTACAGCGGTTCGAATCCGC
>JACCDH011631864.1_pt1 | contig 22811 bp, 25 predicted proteins | sample 7442481 | NCBI WGS metagenome assembly JACCDH01 (sample SAMN15323433, study PRJNA562643) | freshwater metagenome | isolation source: river surface water | place: USA:Blue River Watershed | collected 2017-08-15
AAGCTCAGAGTGTACTGGTTGATACTGTACTGTGCTACGAAGTCAGTATTGGTGGTTATATTCGTGAGGTCACTAGGGCTCCATCCTGTAAAGGTATAGCCAGTTCTTGTAGGAACTGTTGGAGCTATCGCATCGTTTCCATCAATTACGGTTTGAGTTGAGATGAGAGTATTGCTGTGAGTGAGAAATTTTACTATATAATTCGCAATGTTTGAGCCTCGTACAAATACCCTCTCAGAATAATCTGCAGTATTACTAATTCCCCATAATTTTATTTCTCCGTAGGAAAGTGGGTACCCTCCTCCTCCTCGGTTACCGAACAACGCATTAAAACCCTGACTAATTAATCCGTTGTGACAATACCCATAAACACCACCATAGGTCAGACCACCAGCGAATCCCCCATTGCAGAGGCCAAAATGGAACCAAGAAGTCCCTGCATAAGCAAACAGACTATTACTACTTAAATAACAATTTTCTTCGTTGATATCACAAATTTGATTAACAAAGAGAGAATTCTCAATTAGGCTATCTGGGAATAGTGATTCTTCTGATTTCACAATATACGCATCATCAGAATCAAGAACATCATTCACATCATATTGCATGAAAAGGTACTCATTATATCCAAAATGAGTATTCATATAATCCACATCAGTACTGTAAGAATTAGATAGTGCTAAGTTAGTAACATCACCACAGCCATTATGAAGAAAGCTATTTAGATTGGTACCACATGACTCGGTATTATTAGCAGATTTTCGCCTTTGAAACAAAAGCATCCATCCTCCACCTGCAGTTTCCATATCACAATAAAATTGCTCAGGAGATATCATTGAAGGTGCCTGTATATAATACAAACCACTGAGAGCTATGGAATTAGTATCAAGAATTTCTTGACAAGAAGATCCCGGATCAGTAATCGTTCCAGCTGAAGCGGTTACTATATCAAAATCCATAAAAAAACTAAAAAGTATAAGGAGAAAAAATATCTTTTTCATACAAAAGAAGCTTACCAGATTTTAGTAAAAAAACATCTGCTTATAACAACAGAGATTACTCACTAATGTAAATTTCATGTAATTGATCAAAGCGTTCACAAGAAGCGCTTGGAATTACATATGATGTGTCTTGTAACAAAACCAATTCTTCTAATTCTGTAATGTTCTGTGCAAAAATAAAACCATCTACGGTAATTTGTGCTATTCGAGACTCATTAAACGGTGTTCCCTGAATAGTTCCAGTATAAGCACCGTCTATTCTCTGCAATACAGGATTATACCCTCCATTAAGAGTCCCAACGATGATTGGAGTATTTGGTAATGCTAGCTTCATAACAGCTTTCGCTTTGTCACCAGATATTTCCAAATCAACAAAAGCGAAATCAAAGCCTGATACTGGATCTGTTTTTGATTCCAGCAGATAGCAAAATCTTTCTGAATTTTGTATTGGTAATATTTCAGCAATATCTGATTTCTTGGATTTCATAACCAAAACTGCAAGCAAAATAACTAGTGTAATTCCTGTTGCAACGAATGCAAAAATATTTTTCTTTTTTTTCATAGTTCTATAATACCAGAAGTAGATTTTCCCAAAAGAAAAACAGAACCTTAGGTTCTGTTATTTTCTTCCTCCTCGCTCTGCAATATGGATTCGGTTAAGTTCTTTTTCAAGAACTTCTTGAAGATTTGAGTAATTTTGAAATTCAGGATTATTCAAATTTTCTTCATGTGCCTTTTTCGCATACTCATACGCCTTTTTCGCGCGTTCCAAATCAATTTCATTTGCAGATTCTGAACGATTGGAAAGTATATACAAGGTATTATCACTTCTCATTTCGAGAACTCCACCACGGATACTAAATTCTTCCTGGTAATCTCCTTGTCGTATCATAACTCTTCCAGTTGCTAAATTAGTAACAATAGGAGTGTGGCCACGGAAAATAGTAATCTCTCCACTGGTAGTAATGACAGTAACCTGATCAACTTGCCCTTCAAAAACTACTCCTAGAGGGGTAAGTATTTTAAAGTTTAGTTTTTCATGAACTCGATTAGACATAGAAGTAATTAAGCAAGGGATTCCTCGTGAGCCTTGATAACATCTTCAATTGAACCCTTCATGTAAAATGAATTCTCATTAATGTAATCATAGTTACCCGCAAGGATCTCCTTGAATGAACGAACCGTATCAGCAGATTTTACATATGTTCCCTGCATTCCAGTGAACTGTTCTGCCACGTGGAATGGTTGTGAAAGGAATTTTTGAATTTTACGCGCTCGTGCAACCGTAAGTTTATCTTCATCTGAAAGCTCATCCATTCCAAGAATCGCAATAATATCCTGTAAATCTCGATATTTTTGTAGTACTCGCTGTACTCCACGTGCAACTTCATAATGTTCCTTTCCCACAACCAGTGGATCTAGGATAGTTGAAGTCGAATCAAGTGGATCTACCGCTGGATAAATACCAATCTCTGACAAAGCTCGGTTAAGTGAAACCGTTGAGTCAAGGTGAGTAAAGGTATTAGCAGGGGCTGGGTCAGTAAAGTCATCAGCTGGAACATATACCGCTTGAACAGAAGTAATTGATCCACTCTTGGTAGAAGTAATGCGCTCTTGTAGAGCTCCCATTTCACTTGCAAGTGTTGGTTGGTATCCTACCGCAGAAGGAATGCGACCAAGTAGCGCTGAAATTTCAGAACCAGCTTGGGTAAATCGGAAAATATTGTCGATAAACAACAAAAGATCTTTTCCCTCTTGATCTCGAAAGTGTTCTGCCATTGCCAAAGCAGAGAAAGCAACTCGTGCTCGCGCTCCAGGTGGTTCATTCATTTGACCAAAGACGAGAGCTGTTTTCTCTAGAACTCCGGCTTCTTTCATCTCGCGATAGAGATCGTTCCCCTCTCGGGTTCGTTCTCCTACTCCAGCAAACATTGAGTACCCTCCATGTTCCTTTGCAATGTTGTTAATGAGCTCTTGGATAACCACCGTTTTTCCAACTCCAGCTCCTCCAAAGAGTCCTACCTTTCCTCCCTTAAGAAAAGGACATAGCAAATCGATAACCTTAATTCCTGTCTCGAGAATTTCAGTTTCTGTTGATTGCTCATCAAAATTTGGTGAAGAACGGTGAATTGAAGAACGCGGCGCATTTACTGGCGCTTCAATACCATCAATTGGGTCTCCTGTTACATTGAACATTCTTCCAAGAACAAGATTTCCTACTGGAACAGTAATTGGGGCTCCGGTATCAGCTACCTCTTGGCCTCGTGTTAATCCATCAGTTGAGTCCATGGCAATGGTCCGAACTTCTTGCGAACCAATGTGTTGCTCTACTTCAAGCACCAACTTTTTGCCATTAATTTCCGTTTCGAGTGCCTGATAGATTGGCGGCAAGTTACCATCAAAACGAACATCAACAACTGGGCCAATGATCTGGGTTATGATTCCTGTATTTGTGTTACTTATAGTATTCATACTTTTAATGTGATACCGCTGACATACCTCCGACGATTTCAGCAATTTCTTGGGTAATTCCCGCCTGTCGGGCGCGGTTATAGGTGATTCCTAGTTCTTCTAATAATTCTCCTGCGTTGTCAGATGCATTTCTCATCGCAATTACTCGTGAGCTGTGTTCTGAAGCAAGTGAATTAAGTATCATTTGATACACAACCGTCATAAGCATTCGAGGAACAATAGTATCAAGCACCTCTTGTTCACTAGGTTCAAAAAGATACAAAGGAAGCGGCTCATTCTTAGCAAATTCTTTTGCGCTGTCCGATGAAATATGAAGTGCATCTCTTGATTCCTGAATACTCATAGGGATAAGCTTACTTATCTTTGGTTCAAAACGTAAACTTGAAATAAATTCAGTGTAGCAAAGTTGCACTGATGCATAATCTTTATTTCCATCGTAGATTTCATAAATAGTATGCATTATTGAGCGTATTTCACTTGCTGAAAAAAATTCAGAATATTCTACGAAACTTGCAATAACATTAAGTTTATTTCTCCAAGCTATTTTATTTGCCTGTTTTCCTATTGTTACTACATCAACGGTAACATTAGGATTATTTTTAATGTAGGTTGTTACCTGCTTTGAAACATTAACATTGTATCCACCACAAAGCCCTTTATTAGAAGCAATAACTAACATAAGAACCTTAGGGTTTTCTGTTTCTTTTCGTTCTTCTAGATACGGGTGTGTTAAATTTCTTTGTGTATGCAAAGTTTCAAGAAGGATCAGAGCGTGCTCAGCAAATTCTAATGAAGCTCGATGTTTCGCAATAGAGTTTTTCATCTTTGAGACTGAAATCATCTCCATTGCCTTGGTAATCTTTTGAATACTTTTCACCGAAGTCATCTTTTGTTTAATTGTCTTCGTTTGAATAGCCATAGCGTTTATTTATGATGCCAAATGGTTAAATGATTCTGGACCACTTCAGTTACCTTTTCTGATAGTTCATCAGACCATTGAGTCGACAGAGTTGTAAGTAGTTCTTGATGAGAGCTTAGCAAGAATTTATATAAATCCTGCTCCCAATCAAGAATCTTGTCAGTTGATATGGTGTGTAACATACCATTATTTAAAGCATGCATTGCAATAATCTGCATAGCAACAGAAACTGGTGCGTACTGTGCTTGTTTAAGAAGTTCAGTCGATTTAGCTCCATGCTCTAATATTTTTTTAGTTTGTGAATCTAGGTCAGAATCAAACTGAGCGAAAGAAGCAAGTTCTCGGTATTGAGCAAGCGATAATTTCATTGGTCCTGCCGCTTTTTTCATTCCTTTAATTTGCGCTGCTCCACCTACTCGTGAAACTGAAAGTCCCACGTTGATAGCAGGTCGAATTCCTTTGTTAAATAATCCTGCTTCAAGAAAAATTTGTCCATCAGTAATAGAAATTACGTTGGTAGGAATATACGCAGACACATCGCCTCCTTGGGTCTCGATAATTGGCAAAGCGGTAATTGAACCTCCTCCGTGCTCAGCATTCAAACGACAAGCTCGTTCAAGTAGGCGTGAGTGAAGATAGAATACATCTCCGGGATAGGCTTCACGCCCTGGTGGGCGACGAAGAAGCAATGAGATTTCTCGATACGCAGCTGCGTGCTTTGAAAGATCATCATATACTACTAGCACATCTTTTCCTTGATCAAGGAAGTACTCTCCAATAGCAACTCCTGAATAAGGAGCGATGTATTGAAATGCGGCACTGTCAGAAGCACCAGCAAGTACCACAATGGTGTAATCCATTGCACCTGCTTCTTCTAACTTTTGAACGAGGCGCATTACCTTCGATTTCTTTTGTCCAATAGCTACATAGATACAAGTAATACCAGTACCTTTTTGGTTTAAAATAGTATCAACGGCAACTGCTGTTTTACCTGTCTGTCGGTCTCCAATGATAAGCTCTCGCTGACCTCGTCCAATTGGAACAAGGGTATCGATTGCCTTTACTCCTGTTTGCAATGGAACTGAAACTGGCTCTCGGGTCATAACCCCAGGGGCTACGCGCTCAACCAGTTGAAATGATGTTGTTGGAAAACTCCCTTTGCCATCAAGAGGATTTCCTAGTGGGTCAACAACTCTCCCAATAATTTCATCTCCCACAGGGATTGAAAGAATTTTTCCAGTTCTTCGCACTTGGTCCCCTTCTTTAACACTAAGATAGTTACCTAAAATAATAACCCCTACGGTGTCTTCACCAAGGTTAAAAGCTACTCCAACAAGACCATTATCAAAGCTCAACATTTCTGATGCCTGACATTTTTTCAATCCTGTAATTTGAGCTACTCCATCAGCAACTGATTGCACGATTCCGAACTCAGTTAACTCAACACTCGGAGTGAATGAGTTGAGCTGCTCTTGAATTTTTTGCAGTAATTGTTCTGTGTTCATAATTATGATTCAAGTAAACGTTTCATTTGTGACAGTGCGTTTGCAACACTTCCATCATAAACGAGCCCACGATAACTCACCTGAAAAGATCCTAAGATATTTTCATCGAGTTTTGACTGAATTTGTACATCAGCAGGAGCATCTACAAGTTTTTTAATTTCATCAATAACCTCTTGTGTTAGAGGATACCGTGAAGTAATAAATAAAATTTCTTTTTGCTTTTCTTCATTAGCAAGCCGAGCAAGATGATCAAGAAAGTGTTTAATTTTATCTTGCTGATCTGCTCTTTTAGAAAGCGCCCATAGCGAACGAGCTATTTCTTGTGGATTTAACACCATATATTTAGCGTAAATTATTCTTTGAAGCTCCTAATTCAGCGATAGTAGCTTCAACGAGTTCTAAGTTTTGTTCTAGGTCAACTTTTTTGTTTAAAACCTTTTCCACTCCCAAAACAACAAGTCGAGATGCTTGTTTTTCAACTTCACGTAGAGCCGCTTTTTGTTCATGCTCTATTCGCTCTTTGTTTTGATCTAGAATTTTTGTTGCTTCTCCCTGAGCCTTATTAGCCGCTTCTGCAACAACAAGGTCTGCTTTTCCTTGCGCTTCGAGCATAATTTTGTTTGCTTTACTATGAGCTTCCATAATTAATGCTTGTGATTCTTCCTCTGCTCGCTTGATTTTTTCTTCGCTTTCAAGTGCTTTGGTAAAACCATGAGTAATTTTTTCTTTTCTTTGTTCTAAAATTGCTCCTACTGGACCAAAAACTTTTTGTTTAAGAATAAAGAAAATAATAAGAAAACTAACAAAGTTAGCAAGTGCAACTTGCCAATCGAAGCCTATATTAGTGAGAACTTCCATATAAATGTTAGTTAATTAGATTAGGAAGAATGCTACCAGTGCGTAAATAGCTGCTGATTCAACAAGCGCAACTCCAACGATCATACGAGTAAAAATTGTTCCGGCCATTTCTGGGTTTCGTCCCATAGCTTCTAATGCTTTTCCGATAAGATACCCTTCACCAATACTTGATCCAAACATTGATAGAGTAACGAGTCCTTTTGCAAGATATCTTGCTGCTTCTGGTTCCATAATATAAATAAAAAAATAAATAAGTTAATAATAAAAACTCTTGCTGTCTAATTATTTTCAGCTTCTGGCTTTAATGCTAGTGAGTAATATACCGCTATTAGTGACGCAAAAACGAAACCTTGTAGTATTCCAGAGAAGTTGCTCATAATTGCCCATACCGTTGGTAGAGCAAATGCAAATGCACTAGTAATAATAATAGCTAATAATTGACCCGCATACACGTTTCCAAACAATCGAAATGATAGTGAGACGACTTTTGCTAATTCCCCAACAATATCAAGAACACCAACAAAGAATTCAATAATTCCAATGAATCCACCCATAATGCCTTGTTTAAAACCATCAATAACGGCTTTAAAATTAAAGAATTTTCCTAGATACCCTAGTATTCCCCATTGAGAAATTGAAACGATATTTATTGCCACAACCGCTGCCAATGAAACACCTAGAGTAGTGTTGAAATCAGAGGTTGGAGTACGAAATATTGAGACACCTTTATAGGTAATATCAGTAAGCCCTGGAATAATTGAGATCACATTGGCCACAATAAAGTAAACCAGAATAGTGAGGATAATAGGTAAAATCTTTTTAGTGTGCTCTTTACTTCCTGTTATTTGAGTAACTAGATCTTCCATACTCTCGTAAATAAATTCAAGCATTCCCTGAAATTTAGTGCGAGGCATTAAGGTAAATTTATCAACTACAAAGTATCCAACAAAAAGAAAGATGAGGATAATAAGGAAAATTAACAAAGTCGAATTAGCAATACCAAAATTACCAAGATAAAAAATTATATCTGGTTTAATGGGAGTTAATTCACGTAGAAATCCTAATGACATAAAAATTAAATACGTTCTAAGAACGTAAAGTAGTATCAAGTGTCTGCTTGATTTCTTGAATCCGCTTTTCAAGAGCTTGAACTCCCCGACCGACTTTTCGGTAGAGGTGCGAAACCCCAAGCCATGAGATAACAAACGCAAAAGGCAGAATTACTGGATAAGAGACGTTAAACCAAAAATGAACACCAACTCCAAGGAGTAGCGGGATAGCAAAAATAACTGCTATCTGAACTGCCATTCGAGTAATTTGAGTGGCATAGGCGTCACGTTTTTTTTCTAATTCAATTAATTCTGCTTCAAGAGACTGTTTCTCGGTATCTAGAATAATTGTTGTATCCATAAACAGAGAAAGGCACTGTGTATGATACACAATGCCGTGCTAGATTCTAACATACATACTCCTTTATTCAAATTTTATCTAAGTTTTTTATAATTAAACAAAAACCCTCTTCTCGGAGGGTTTTTTAGAACTATTCAATTGTTTTTTCTGGTGCAACATAGGTAGCTCGAGCATGTGACGATTCCAAATATTCTTTTGAAAAGAATTTGTGGATATAGGTGCTATCTAGCTTAAAGTTTCGCTCATATTCTCCATTAGCTTGTTTTAGAAATATTTTTGCAAAAAATTCATCTTGCCTTTGAGCATACGTATCAAAGGTATCAGTGTGAAGTCTTTCGATTCTAAGAGTAGGCAAAAGATTAAATTTTGCAAGAAACGATTTGCACATGTATACCCAGAATACCGTTGCCGTTTCATTATAACCATGTAAACAACGATTCTCTGCTGTCTTGGTAGCACGATATTTAATAAACCCACAACGGAGCATACAAATAACTTCATTAATGTCATCCTGTATTAGGAGATAATAGCAGCACACTCTAATTTTATTTAGGTGCGTCCACTCCTCTACCGGAAGACTAAAATCTTCGAATTCTTTGATTAAGGTATTAATTTTTTTCATATTATTTAGTTTTGATTTATTTTACTATAAATTAGATAGTTATTTTGTCAATTATCTGTTCAAAAATATTGAAATTGAATAAGATAAAAAATAAAAACTACCGAAGTAGTTTTTATTTTGGTGCGCGTGCCAGGACTCGAACCTGGGACCTCGTCATTATCAGTGACGCGCTCTAACCACCTGAGCTACACACGCATGCGGGGTGAATTATAGCAAACTTCACCCATTTCGCAACTATTTTAGACCTGTTTTTTCTCGAACCTCTTTCATTCGCTGTTTAGCGATTTTTTGGATGCTCTGTGAGCCACTATCGAGAATCTGTCGGACGATACCTGGATTGCCAGCGTAGTATTCGCGCTGCTTGCGCATTGGCCCGATATACTTCAAATAATTTTCAAGTAATTTCTTTTTGTACTCTCCATAGCCTGTTCCGCCTGCCAGATATGACAAGCGAATTTCTTCTAATTCATCTGCGGGAGTAACGAGTTTATGAATAGCGAACACCGTACAGGTATCAGGATTTTTTGGTTCTTCTACTGCAGTACTATCAGTAACAATTCCCATGATTGCCTTTTTAATTTCATCATCGGTTCCAAACAGTGGGATAATATTTCCGTATGACTTAGACATCTTTTGCCCATCAGTTCCAGGAACAACTCCTGTAGCTTCAGAAACTAGCTCGTTAGGTTCAGCAAAGGTATCACCGTAGGTTGCATTGAACTTCCGAGCTATCTCACGAGCCATTTCAACGTGCTGTATTTGGTCACGTCCTACCGGAACAACGGTTGCACCTGGTAACAAAATATCAGCAGCCATGAGCACTGGATAGGTAAAGAGACCTACACTCGCTTCTATTCCCTTTTCAGTTTTATCTTTAAAGGCATGAGCGCGTTCTAGCCACGGAGTAGTAACCAAGGTGCTAAAAATCCATGAAAGCTCAGTTACTTCTGGAATATCACTCTGTCGGTAGATAACTGTCTTCTCAGGATCAAGACCAACTGCCAAGTAGTCAAGAATTAAATCCTCAATATTTTTTCGTAACTGCTCTTTATCATGGATAGTAGTCATTGCATGATAATCAGCAACAAAAACAAATAGCTGATGTTTATCCTGTAAATCGACTACCTGCTTCATTGCGCCAAAGTAGTTACCTATATGAGGTCGCCCAGATGGCTGAACCCCTGTTATTGTTATTGATGTTTTCATATATCTGAATTTTCTTTTTCTGGTAAGCCTTGTGAATCAATATTATGCACGACTCGTGTAGGGTATGGGATATCAATTGAATGAGCTTCAAATGCTTTCTTCAAACGCTTTCGAAGTTCTCCTGCAATTCGATACTGTTCTTTTGGATACACCCTACTAAGAATTCGAGCGGTAATAGCATAGTCGGTAAAATCATCAATGCGCAAAAATTCAGGTGCCTCGATAATAGCATCTTTGAATTCTGGATCGTTTACGAGATCTTGCCCAACCTGGTTAATAACTTCTTGGAGATGGTCAATCTTGGTTTCATAACCAACATTAATTTTCAAATCAACCATAGAAAAATCCATCGATTCATTTGAGGCAACTTTAATTTCACCATTTGGTACATAGTGAATTGTTCCATTGATATGGCGTAGTTTTGTTACTCGCAAGGTCATTCCTTCAACCGTTCCAGAATACTGTCCAACAGTAATAACATCACCAATCCTGAATTGGTTCTCAGCAATGATAAACATTCCATTGATTACGTCTTTTACCAGTGACTGAGAACCAAACCCAACGGCTACCCCCAAAATCCCTGCTCCCGTAACCAAGGGCGCAATAGGAACTCCAAAGGTACTGAGAATGTACAGAAACGCTCCGACCCAAACAATAATATTAAAGAACTCAGATAAAATTTCTATAAGAGTATCTTCTCGTTTGATTTCTTCATTTTCCAGACGAAATGAACCATGCGGAATCATTCGACGAACAATCCGAGTAATAATCAATCGAATGAAATGCGAAATAATCCAGGTAACAACAAGTACCGTAAGGATTGAGAGGCTATGGGTTTTAATCCATTCAACAAAAAATGGAAATTCTCTTTCTAAAATTGCTAACATGGGGCTAGTATACCATGACTTTTAAAGGAAATAATTAGAAAGGTAAACTACTTCTTGTCAGATAACATTTGTCGTTTCCATTCATAGAGAATCCCCGCTGCGGCAACAGAAACATTCAGAGATTCAACGTCATTTGTCATCGGCAAAGAAACAATGAAGTCGCAAATACTCAAGGTTTGATGAGAAACTCCCTTCCCTTCGTTCCCAAGTACAAATACCATGGGAGTAGTAAACTCCTGTTCCCAAACGTAGTCACGTTTACTTTCAGCCATATCAACTGCAGCTGACCAGAAACCATTTTCTTTTAAGCGCTCAATAGTTTGGTTAATATTAGCAACTTGGATAACAGGAATTCTGCTTGCTGCACCTGCTGAAGTTTTGAATACGGTAGCATTAACGGGTGCCTGTCTGTCTTTTGCAACAATAACCGCTGAAACACCTACCGCTAGCGCCGTTCGTAAAATGGCTCCGTAGTTATGAGTATCTTCAATATGATCAAGAATAAGCACTGCCGGAAGTTTATCTTTTTGCTCTAGTACTGTTGGCAGCCATTCTTGGAAATCTTGATACTGGTATCCAGAAAGAAGTGCTACAACACCCTGATCATTTACATCACCAACATAGTCGCCGATTTTTTTCTCGGCAACGGTGTTAAATGGGATTCGATTGTCACGAGCCATTTTTTTGATTTCTTCAATATCTGGATCAGTTGCAATTGCTCTTTCAGAAATAAAAATTCTCAAAACGTTTTTGGGACTATTAACTAATGTTTCTTCTACTGGCTTTCTTCCGTAAATATACAGTTGCTCTCGTGGTTTTTTCATAGCCTCAAGTGTAGTTGCTTAGCAAATGTTTGCAAGTGTCCAAAAAAACACCTCTTTATAAGATGGTGTTTTCATACAGACTTGAAAATAGACCAGACAATGATAGGAAGCAAACCTGCTATCCCAATAAGTGTGACCAAAACTCCATATCCATATTTATGCAAATCTGTTGGCGTCGCATGTAAGCTAGTTAAAAACGAATGAAATTTTTTCATAAGCTGGTAATTAGATTTAGCTAAACCAAAAAATACTTTTACAAATTTTTCGATGAAATTTATAGTAGCTCGAAAATATTGAATGATTTTTTTCATATGTAATTGTTATGTTTGTTTTATATATTATAGCATATTTTTTGAATAAATCAACAATATAAAAACTACGCTCTTTGTGCGTAGTTTTAATTTAACAAGACTTATTAATCAAAGACCTTGTAACTGGTCCTACAAGTCCGTCAGTTCGAGTTCCTAGATACTTTTGCATTCGCTTTATAGCTCCGTCGGTAATAGAACCTAAAATTCCATCTTCAAGACCACTATTGAATCCCAGTCGATTCATATGGTTTTGAAGAATTTTAACTTCTTTTACAATAGCCTTAGTATACGAATGGTAAATGCCATTTCGTGCTCCTGCTTTTAAGTTTTGTGTCAAAAGTAAATCGGCACTACAGGTTTCACCTTTACCAAGAGTTTCCGCCTGAGTAACTTTTGGTACTTCAGTGGTAGCCGCTACAAATTCTTGAGCTTCGGGAGTCTTTTTTGATCCACCTCCCCCTCCTCCTCTGCTAACTAAAGATGGTTTTTTCTTTACTTCCACAGTACGAACTAGTTGATTAGCCTGATTACCGGAGCTGTCAGTAGCATTATAGTATAAGGTATATATTCCTCGTTCAGCAGTATTAACTGTTCCACTAACCAACACCGCACAAGTAACATCATAGTTATCAGTACAACTAGCATTTGGATCAGTAAACGTATCGTTAAGATATACCGTCATTTCAGTTGATCCATTAAGTTCAATACTTGGCTTAATAACATCCACAACATTAACAGATCTAGTTTGAGTTGAAGCTAAATTACCATTACTATCGGTAACACGGTATGTCACTGAATAAGTTCCTACAATGTTCGTATTTATGGCACTAGCATCAATTACAACTTGATTAGTTAGAGCCCCATCTTCCAAATCAATAGCCGATGCTCCGAGCTCAGCATATGCACCAAACACCTGAATAGTTTGTGGATTAGCACCCACTAAAGAAACAATAGGAATTCCTCCAGTTATAACTTCTACATTTCTTGTAATCTGGGCAGTGTTTCCATTTGCGTCAGTTGCTTGGTATGTAATAGGGTATGTTCCAGGAGTGCTTACTACGACTGAACCAAGCGCAGTGATAGAGCAAGTTGTATCATAATTATCAGAACAACTAGCACCTGGATCAGTAAAAGTACTATTAATATACATTTGCATTGGTGATGAACCATTTAGTGTTATCACTGGGTCGGTAGTATCTACTACATTAACAGTTCGAGTTAGTTGAGAACTATTTCCCGCTTCATCAGTTGCTGTATATGTAATAATGTATGTCCCTACAGCAGAGGTATCTACTGTTCCCGAAGCAACTGGCACACAGCTTGAGTCGATATTGTCAGTACAGGTAGCTCCTGCATCAGTGTATGAGTTGTTGACTTCCACATTTACAGGGTTATTTCCCAAAACAGTAATTACTGGGGGTAATACATCTTGCAACCATAGTTTATTCTGGAAATCTCCATTATCTCCATTTGCGACGTATACATCTAATTTACCATCGTTATTAAAATCGGCTGCTGTTATTGCATATGATTGACCCAAATCTCCAGTAATATTATCTTGGATGAAATTTCCAGCCCCGTCATTTTTCCAAAGAATATTTTGGTGACCATAGTACATAGCAATCAAAATATCCAAATCATTATCGCCATCAATATCTACCATTTGTGAATCTTGTGCTGTTTTACCATAGTCTCCAGAAATAGTTCGAGAAGTGAAAGTACCATTTCCGTTGTTAATCCAAAATCGATTGAGATTTAAAATTGAATTTTCGTAATACGCGGTAAGATAAATATCCTTATCCCCATCTCCATCAATATCTCCTACTGAAACTGACCCTCCAGGACACCCGCCTGAAGCATCTGTACAAAAATCATTTGGAATATCTGAATTGGTAAAAGTTCCATTGCCGTTTCCTAGCCAAAGTTTGTTTGTTCTATTATACTGACGAGTTGTTTGGTAAATATCTAAATTACCATCGCTATTTATATCTGTTATTACAGCATCATAGTAACCAGTGGTTCCACCTGCAAGAGTGGCTCCTACGGTGAAGTTCCCCGCTCCGTCATTTATCCAAATTCTATTTGGTGTAAGTCCGCCAAATCCAGCTAGAAAAATATCTAGATCATTATCATTATCCAGATCACCAACAGCGACCGCACCATACGTAGAGTTAGCTAAATCAGGTTCTGAAGGAATACTTCCGTCAGCAAAAGTACCGTCTCCGTTTCCAAGCCAGAGTTTGTTTTTTTCATACCAATTAAGCACATAGATATCAAGGTCTCCGTCACCATTAAAATCTGCCATTATGGCATCGGTAGTATTACCTAAATCACCTGGAATATCGGAATTAGTAAATGTTCCATCACCATTTCCAAGCCAGAGTTTATTTTGCTCTTGGGAATTACCAACGTAAATATCAATATTTCCGTCACTATTTACATCGCCAGTTACTACAGCGCGTGATTTGTACAAATCGTTAGGGATGTCCTTCGAAACAAAAGCAGCATGGGAAGGTAGCGCAAATAGCAAGGCAGCTAAAGTAATGAATAATTTTTTATTGGTGAATTTCATGTTTAGAGAAAATTTAATATTTTTAATAGCAAAAATATAACACATGTAGTATTTTCGTGTACTCTTGATTTATTTGTAATAAATAGTACTGTTTTAATAAATAACTATAAAAATTTTATACCATGAAAAAATTAATTTTCTTGTTTCTTATCTACTCTAGCATTGCGCTAGGTCAAGTAAGTATCGGAAACATAAATCCAGACCCTTCTGCAATTCTTGATTTAACAAACGGAATAAGCAAAGGATTTCTTTCTCCTAAGATGACAACCGCAACGAGAAATTCAATAATTTCTCCTGCTGAAGGTCTCTCAGTCTACGATATAGATATCGAAGGTTTTTGCTACTATACTAGCTCAGCAGGCTGGATATGCATTAAGCCTAATGGAACTAATGCATGGGCAAAAACTACAGATGGTACCGCAGCTGCCGAAAATTTTACCGAGTCGATAACTCGAACGGGAGATGTGATTATCACTACCAATTCCTATCAAATTAAAATCGAAGAAAGCGGTGGTATTGTGCTTAAGAACACTGCTGGTACAGCATCAGTTCGTATAGGGTCTGATGGAAAGGTTCTTCTTACAGGAGCCACTGGAGGAGTTCTCTCAGTTAATTAAAAAATAATTAATAAAACATCTCATAAAGAGATGTTTTTATATAATAAAATATACAGCTACCTAACCCCGGTGAATACAAGTGGTAACAAAAAAAAAGACTGAAATAAATCAGTCTTTTTTTCTTGGTGGACCCGACAGGACTCGAACCTGCCGCCTCCTCAGTGCAAGTGAGGCGCTCTACCAGATGAGCTACGGGCCCAGCTCGCTAGTAATCATTTTCTCTTGAGAGAAAGGAATCACTAGCTATTTCATAAAGTACAACTGGAGAGGATTATAATCATCTTACAAAAATATGCAAGACATATTTTCTCTCTATTTAGTACTTAAACTTTCAAGTACTTTTTAACTGAAATACTACTTGCGATAATTCCTAGTAGCACTCCAACACTCAATAACACAATAAAAATTTGAATGAAGTTTGCTTGAAGATAGGTTGCAAGGTTCATACCACCAAAGAAAGTTTCAGTGTAAGCACCGACTTGAGCTGCAATAGGAATAAGTGCAAGCATTGCTAGTATTGCAGCAACCGCACCATAGAGAATTCCTTGAATCAAGAATGGACCACGGACATAACGGTGTTCTGCTCCAACGAGACGCTTTACTACAATATCATTCTTTGACGCGTAGATAGCAATACGAAGGGTACTGATAATTACCAAGACTGCGATAGCTGCAAAGAATACCGAGATTGCGTATCCAACTGAACGAGTCACTGAGCTGAAGTGTCCAAGACGTTCAATAAGTGCTCTGTTATCGTGATAGTTGATTGCATCAATAAAGTCTCCATTTGCTACCGCTGCATCGCCTTCGATAGCAGTAATAATCTGCTCATAATCAGCAGAATCATAGGCCTGTACATTCAATGATGCTCCCAGTGGGTTATCACCGAGCTCTTCGAGAGACCGAGTAATAAGCTCATCATCAGAGTGTTTCATCTGAAAATTAGCTAGTGCTTCTTCTCGTGAAATAAAACTTACTTCTCGTACCCCTTGAATTTCAGAAATTCTTTGTGACAGCGCTAGCGCCTCATCTTCTGGAGCATCTGGGAGGAAGTAAATATTCACATCTACTCGCTCGTTTAGCTCATTTAGTGAGTAACCTAAAATTGCATTCAAAAAAATAACTCCAGAGAAGACAAGTAGCGACATCGTCATTACTACCACCGTTGCAAAAGAAACCAGTGAGTTTCTTGAAAAGGATCTAAATCCTTCAGTTGCTATTCTTTTTATATCTAATGGAAGTGACATATATTTATTCTGGTTCGTCAGTTACGTTAAGCTTAACACTTGGTACTGATTTACTGATAGTAATTTTAGCTTCAGGAAGTGACTCTTCTGATTTTACCGACACTGGCTTTGGTCGGGTGAATTCGCTGGTAACAGGCTTAACTCGTGGCGTTGATGATGGAGTTTCCTCTGAGCCCTTTGAATCACGAATGATTGAACCATTCTCCATAACAATTACTCGTCGCTTACTAAGTCCATTAACAACGTCTTTGTTGTGAGTGGTTAGAATAACGGTTGTTCCTAGTTCATTAATTTTTTTCAAAATCTGTACCACTGCGTGGACATTATCAGGATCAAGTGCGTCCGTTGGTTCATCAGCAATAAGAACATCTGGTTGGTTAATAATGGCACGCGCAATAGCTAATCGCTGCATTTCTCCCCCTGAAAGCTGGTCGGGAAAATGTTTTGCTTTTGTTCCTAAACCTACAAGATCAAGCGCATTAGGAACATCTTCTTTTATCTCATCATCAGACTTTCCAATCATCTCCATAGCAAAAGCCACGTTTTCATAAACAGTTTTTCGTTCAATTAATTTATAGTCTTGGAATACTACCCCGATGCGTTGTCGGTAGTGAGGAACATCACTGGCACGTAGACGATGAATATTAATTCCGTCAAAACTTACCGTACCACTGGTGGGATTTTCTTCTGTGAGCAGTAAGCGAATAAGAGTTGTCTTCCCTGCTCCTGAATGACCTACGAGGGTGACAAATTCCCCCTTATCAATTCGTAAATTAATGTTGTGAACTGAAGTATCCTGTGATGGATACGTTTTGGTAACTCCTTCAAAGTTAATCATGAAGTAATTCTAGCATGGACCGACAAGCTATGCCAAATCATCTTGAACCAAGTGAATTGACCCACCCAAAATTGCTTGAACATCACGGCTTTCTTTTCCACTTATATGATTTTTAACCAGCTGGTATGGGTCATAGATGTATGACCTCATTTGATTACCCCACTCGATGGTTACCTTATCAGAAATACTTAATCCCTTTTGCCGCTGCTTTTCATCAACAAGGTGTTTCTGGTAGAGTTTTGCGCGCATAATTTCCATAGCTCGGTCACGGTTCCGTTCTTGAGTTCTCTCTTCGGAAATAAAAACTGAGAATCCTGTTTTAGGATGGACAATGCGAACGGCGGTCTCTCGTTTGTTAACATTTTGACCACCCGCTCCGCCCGAACGAGCAAAACTTATTTCTAGCTCTGATTCAGCAAGAACAAAGTCCTGAGCCTTAATATACGGAAGAACTTCAACAAGAACAAATGATGTCTGTCGCTTACCTTTACTATTAAACGGAGATTTTCGTACAAGCCGATGAACCCCCTGTTCTGCCCTAAGGAGCCCGTAAGCACCCTTACCTTGGATTTCAAAAGAGATATTTCGATAACCATTCATGGTGTTAGGAGTTGTTGCTAATACTGACAAGTCATAACTATGTTGATCAGCAAAAGATTGATACATCTCGAAAAGGATTCGAACAAAATCTTCTGCATCATCTCCACCTGCTCCTGCAAAAATGGTTACAACTGCATTACCTTGATCATGTTTTTTGTCTCCAAGAAGTTCATCTCTTAATTGTGCAAGTTCAGAAAGCTGCTGCTGAGCCAAATCTTTGTCAGACCAAAAATCTTGCTTGGACATATTTGCTTCTATTTCATTAATTCTGTTTTGTATATCTTGAGTGTTCATATAATTATTCTGAGATGACAGCGCAAACCTGTGGTTCAGTTATTTTTTTTAGTAAAAAATAACTAGAGCTTACAACAAAAACAAGACCAGCTAATGAAATCAAGGTTCCGTGCTGAATCATCCACGATGCAAAAGAAACTCCTAGAATACTCGCAAGTGGCGCTAGCAAGAGTACTCCGCAAGATAAACAACCAGTTCCTAGTGCTGCCATAGCAACCCCAAATAAACTCAAGTGTGTTCCTGCACCCTTAATAAGATTTTTGTAAACCCGATAGTACTCAACAAACAACACTGTGTTTATTCCGAAACTTACAATAAATAGAACGAAGACAACTTGAGCAAAAAGACTCATTGAGAAATAGGTTCCGGTAAAAACAGAAAATAGGGAGTTATAGAATTGCGAATCAAAAAATCCAAAAAGTTTAACTGTTCCAGTTACTACATGAAATTGAGCAGAAACGAGCATTACAACCCCTATAATTACACTTGCGATCAAAAAGATTATATATGACTTTTTGCGAGAGAAAATATTTATAAAAATATCTAGCATATGAATATATTAGCATATTAATGGTCCGCAACGTGACAAATACATCAATAACAATTACAATTCTAACATATGACTAATACAGAAAAGAAAGTACACCTAGCCCTTTTGCTTTCAGGGCTAGGAATCGTACTAGGATTAGTTTCACTCATTGTGGGACTAACTGGTAATAGTGCACCAGCAACTGGTCCAGATGCCTTTTACCTAGCGCAAGCAAAAGAAAACGGAGTTCGAAAATCAAAATTTGAAAAATGTATGGCTTCTGAAGAAGTCACTGCAAAAATCAAAGCTGATGCCAACGAAGCTGCTGCTATTGGAGGACAAGGAACGCCATTCAATGTTATTAAACTTGCAGATGGAAAAATAATTTCTATTCCAGGAGCATACCCATACGAAGCCTTCGCAGACATTCTTGATCGTGCCGCTCGAAATGAGATCACTCCAGAAGAACTAGCTACCTTCCCTTATACAGCTGAAGACTTCCGACCATTCAATCCGGAAACTGATTTCTACCAAGGAAATCCTGATGGAGAAATTACCATCTTCGAATGGTCAGACTTTGAATGTCCTTACTGTTCAATGCTTCACCCAACACTAAAAAAGGTAGTTGAAAACTATCCAAACGTAAACTGGGTGTACCGACAACTTCCACTTTCATTCCATGCTCAAGCTGAAAACTCAGCAAAGGCAGCACTATGTATTGCTGAAGAAAAAGGAAATGAAGGATTCTGGAATTTTGCAGAAGCAGTATTCGCAGATCAATCAGTTCTAAAAAACTAATTCTAAAGTAATAAAAAAAACACCAGAAGGTGTTTTTTTTATTAAACCGTATTAGCGTTGGAAACAACTTCGGCAGCTAACGTTTTGTGGATCTCGTGGTTCGAATGGAAGTTCAGTGATAGCGTCTCCACAATCTTTACAATTCCAATTTCCGGCTATTATAACTCGTTCTGGACGAGGTCCTCGTGAATCACGGCGTTGTCCACCAAAACTTCCCTGTCGGCTTCCTCCACGTCCGCCAAATGACGGTCGTTCTGGTTTGCTTGCAATATGGCAAGCCTTGCAAGTTATTGGCTGTCCACTTCGTGGTTCGAATGGAAGCTCAGTAATAGCAACTCCACATTCTGCACAGGTCCAATTTCCTTCAAACATTCTTCTCGTTGGGGGCATAAATATTTTTCTATAATTCGATTAATGCATGATTTCCTTATACACTTCGAAATGAAATACTTCATACCAGAAGACTGCATAGTAAACCACTATCAGTATACCATGTACTTATAAATTTTTTCTAAACTCATATTCAAGCTAAAAATTTCTTTTTTTCTTTTCTCCGGTGAAGCGAAATTGAAAATCTATGAGCCTCAGCGTTCACTGCGAGAATCTCATTCTGACGTTTTTCAATTATTTTTTTCAGTCCCATAATTCCTTTCGCCTTATGTCGTTCATCTTTTACCACAGCAACAACAGGAATTGAAAGATTTTGATCGCGAAGAAATTTTTGAGCGCGGTTTTTTTGAGCAATACCACCATCCACGACAATAAGATCTGGAAACTGCCATTCACTGTGTTGAAATCTTCGGCTGAGCATCTGTTCAAGAGCAGCAGTATCATTTGCTTTGGTAATATCGCGTATTGAAAAGCTTCGGTATTCTTGTGGGTCTAGTGAGTTTCCCAGATGTACAACCATTACCCCGATCATTGACGAACCTTGAAAATGAGCAACATCGTATGCCTCGATGCGGTAGGCATGAGCAATAGTTCCCAACTCAAAATCACGTCGCATGAGCGCCATATCCCTAATATGAGTAAGAGCATAAATTTGTTGTTTGATCACCTGTGCTTGCTCAAATTTTAATTCTGCAGCATACGCGTTCATTTTTTTAGTCAGAGCTTGAATAATGCTTGCTTTTTTTCCTTGGAAAAAATCAGTTATGTATCCTATGTTTTCCAGATAACGTTCTTTTGCTTGTTCATCATGAGCTCCTGGAATAAGTGCTAGTTGCTGATAAAAATCCTCTGAGTAACTTCCCTTTCCGCGCTTTCCATAAAAAGGAAATATTTTCCGGATAATATCTAAAGCGTCTTTTAATAAAGTACCCTGAGGAAAAGGACCAAAAACCTGCAGAAGCGGGATTTTTTTATGATAAATAGTATCTAAGCTTCGTTTTCGAACTGGAAAAATTCTTGGAAACTCTTCATTCGTAATAACGATATAGTGATAGCTTTTGTTATCTTTTTCTTTTGAATTGCATGGTGGCTGATGTCGTTTAATTAAAAATGACTCCATAAGTAGCGCTTCCAATACTGAATCAGTTACCTTCCACTCAATAGTTGTTGCGTCCTGCAACATCTTCACCAGTAATGGTCCGCGCGCCTCCATGAGTGATGGGCTAAAGTAACTTCGAGTACGAGTTAATAAATTAGTTGCCTTACCTATATACAAAATTTCATCTCCTTTTTTAAAAAAGTAGACTCCTGGTTGCTGTGGGATATTTAAAATTCTGTGCTCAGGCTCAGTCATAGCGGTGTTATAAAGAATGTATCACGTCGAAAATTTTTTCAAATTTCATTCCGCGAGAACCTTTTAAGAGAATTGTTTTAGAGACAAAAGCAATTTCTTTCAGGTAATTAACTACATCATCAGTTGTTTGAAATGAAAACAATCTTTCTTGTTCTTTTTCGAGGTAGATTTGAGCTACTTCAGAAAAATCTTTTCCAACAACATAAATTTGGTTTGCCTTTGTCTGCACTGCTTGTTCAAGAATTTTTCTATGTTCATCAAGCGAGTACTCCCCGAGCTCAAACATATCTCCTATAATTAACACCAAATCTTTTTCATTTGAAAGCTTTTCGGCATTTCGTAGAGCGTGATCCATACTGCTTGGGTTAGCATTGTAGTAATCTTTAATAATCAAGCTTCCCTCTGGAGTTTCAAAAATTTCTGATCGAAGATTGTCTGGTAGGTATGACTCGATTGCAGTGCAAATTGCATCAGCGCTAATTTCAAAATACTTCCCTATTGCAATTGCCGCTTCAACATTCCCTAAGTTATATTCCCCAACGAGTTGAGTTTTGATTTTTCGAGAATCCCAAACGAGCTCAAGATTTGGTACCGAAAATTTGCTGGTCATTTGATATTCATCTGCAGCATTTTTTCCAAAAATAGTACTTGCGATACCCTTAGATTTTTCCATAAGTAATATATCATCACTCCAGACAAAAACTTCTCCTCTATTTTTTCGAAGGTAATCATATAGTTCTGTTTTCCCTTTGATGATATTTTCATACCCACCAAAAAGCCCAATATGTGCCCGCCCAATATTAGTAATGAGACCGTGAGTGGGTTCAGCGATTTCACAGAGCAAAGCAATTTCACCAACATGGTTTGCCCCCATTTCTATAATTGCAATTTCTGTTTCGCTGGTGATTCGTAGCAAGGTCATTGGGACCCCTAGATGATTATTTAAATTACCTTCTGTTGCAACGATACTTTTTTGGGTACCAAGAACTCGTGCAATGAGCTCCTTTGTTGTTGTTTTTCCATTACTTCCCGTAAGCCCAACAACAGGAATGCTAAATTGTTTGCGATGATAATTTGCAAGTTTTTGTAAAGTTTTTTCTACATTTTCTACGTAGTAACAATTACTTTCGTTTTTGAGATTTACATCATCAACAAGAGCAGCACTGCATCCTTGTCCTAGAGCCTCTAGCGCAAAATTATTGCCATTCCAGGTGTCTCCGCGTAGTGAAACAAAAAGTGACCCTCGAGTGATTTTTCGAGTGTCAGTGGTAATTGTTCCATGACAAGTATCAGTAAATATTTTATGCAGATGAGATATTTCCATAGGCAAAGTATAACAAATTATTTAAGCAATCGGGGTATATTTTAATAAAACATAAGCGTATATCTCCCCCACCACAAAACCACCTCTCGGTGGTTTTTGTTTGGTTTTGGTATTAACACGATTGGTTAATCAGTGATCGGGTAACCGGTCCGACTAATCCGTCAGTACGAGTACCAAGATATTTTTGCATTCGTTTGATAGCTCCATCGGTAATGGGTCCTAGAATACCATCG
>JACCDH011571177.1_pt1 | contig 22800 bp, 17 predicted proteins | sample 7442481 | NCBI WGS metagenome assembly JACCDH01 (sample SAMN15323433, study PRJNA562643) | freshwater metagenome | isolation source: river surface water | place: USA:Blue River Watershed | collected 2017-08-15
AAGATCAGTTTCCCTAAATAGAAAGCCGCCCCCTTTCGGGAGCGGCCGCCCATCTTAAACCATATTGCTATTGAGAACTATTTTCTAGTATTAGAGAATATGCTTACTTCACCATATTCAGTGATGGCTAATACCAAATAATCTTTTTCGGTGGTCATAGAAACATAATAAGTCACTTCATTGTATTCATTGGTGAATACAATACACTCTTGTAAAGTATATTCAGGGAAGGTGTATTTACTAGTGATGGTCTTGATAGCATTTTTAGGAAGCTTATCAAAATCTTGGTAACGCGTGCTACCAATTAAATCACCCTCCTGGTTATAGAATACTTCCACTTTTTTTTCTTCTACCACTACGCTGGCTTTTTCAAAATTGGCTGCAGTTTTCCATTGAACATTGGAAACTTTGCCTAATAGGCTTTTTAAATTGCCCTTGTCATTTAAACTAGTGGTGGGGTTAGCAAAGCTACTGGTGCTTACTAATAAGGCTGCTGCAATTAAAATCTTTTTCATGTTGTTTATTTTGTGTTAGTTATTTAATTTTTACAAGTCAAAACTACTTGCTTGCCTATATCAGACGAAGTGGATTGTGATAGGTTACATGATGAAGGGGGGCATTTAGATGAGCGGTAAGGCCTACGGTGAAACTGTTTGGGGTAACAACGATGAAACTGCCTACTGTAGCGGCTTTTAAACCATTTGTTCAAAAAATGTTAAGGCGCTTTTGGCTGTGATGAGAATTGTTAAAGGGTCTTTCACACTTGATAAAAGGTTGGTAAATACCCTGATTTAGGGTTAATTTTGAAAAAAATGGAAAAAAACCTTTTTTACTCTTGTTATTTTGGTGGATTTACTTACCTTTGCCGTCCGAAAAAATCGGAAAAAAACATTTGAGTCATGGCAAGAGTATGTCAGATAACCGGTAAAAAGCCAATAGTTGGTAACAGTGTTTCTCACTCAAACATTAAAACCAAGCGTCGTTTCTTACCTAATTTGCAAAAAAAGCGTTTCTTCTTTGCAGAAGAAGATCGTTGGGTAACAATGAAAGTGTCTACGGATGCTCTCAGAACCATTAATAAAAATGGTCTTAGTACAGTAATCAAAGAAATGAGGGCCAACGGCGCTAAAATCTAACTAAACACAGTAAACTACCTATAAAATGGCAAAGAAAGGTAACAGGGTTCAAGTAATATTAGAATGCACTGAGCATAAGACCAGCGGTCAGGCCGGTACAAGTCGTTATATTACTACCAAGAACAAGAAGAATACGCCTGAGCGTATTGAATTGAAGAAATTCAACCCAATTTTGAAAAAAGTAACCGTTCATAAAGAAATCAAATAATCATGGCTAAAGTAGCTTCCAAAAACGCGAAAGTAAAAGACTTAAAAGCAGCAGCTGAAGCAAAGAACTGGACTAAAGTAATTAAGGCCGTTCGTAGCCCTAAGTCTGGTGCATACACTTTCAAAGAGCAAATCATACACAAAGACAAAGTAAACGAGTTCATCTCAGCGAAATAGTCTTTTGTTGTCAATAATCTTAAAGCTTCCTTCATTACAGTCGGAGGCTTTTTTGTATTAAACCATAAATACTTGTACAATGGGTTTTTTCGATAAATTATTTGGTAAAAAAGAGAAAGAAAGCCTTGACCAGGGTTTGCAAAAAACGAAGGAAGGCTTTTTGTCTAAACTCACCAAAGCAATTGCCGGTAAAACGACCATTGACGATGAAGTGCTCGATAATTTAGAAGAAGCTTTGATTGGGGCCGATGTTGGAGTGGAGACTACTTTGAAAATCATCAAGCAAATTGAGCAAAGAGCTAAAAATGATAAATACCTCAATACCAGTGAATTAAACACGATACTTCAAGAAGAAATTGCATCTGTATTAGTAGATGCACCAGCCGATTCTCTACAAGGATTCACTATACCTGCAAATAAAAAGCCTTATATTATTTTAGTTGTAGGAGTAAATGGGGTGGGTAAAACCACCACTATTGGCAAATTAGCTTCCCGTTTTAAAGCAGCAGGAAATTCCGTTATACTGGGTGCGGCGGATACATTTAGAGCAGCTGCTGTTGATCAATTGACGATTTGGAGTGAAAGAGTAGGTGTGCCAATTGTAAAGCAAGCTATGGGATCTGATCCTAGTGCAGTTGCTTATGATACCGTAGCCAGTGCGGTTGCTAAAAATGCGGATATTGTCATTATAGATACAGCTGGGAGATTACATAATAAAGCGCATTTAATGGATGAGTTAAATAAGATTAAGCGCGTTATTCAAAAAGTAGTTCCAGATGGGCCACATGAAGTATTGTTGGTATTAGATGGATCTACTGGTCAAAATGCGGTTGAACAAGCCCGCCATTTTACTGCTACTACCAATGTTACTGCATTAGCAATTACCAAATTAGATGGAACGGCTAAGGGTGGAGTTGTTTTGGCGATTGCCGACCAGTTTAGTATTCCGGTAAAATATATAGGTGTAGGTGAAAAAGTGGAAGACTTATTAATTTTCAATAAAGAAGCTTTTGTAGACACTTTATTTTCAATTCAAAAATAAGTTATATGAAAAAAGGAATCATTCTATTGGCTATGATGGCGATTGTTGTTGCTAAGTCGAATGCACAACTAGGAAATGTATTGGATAAAGCTAAATCAACAGCTGCAGCTGCAGGGTTTGATGTAAACGCTTTAACCAGTGGTATTATGGGAAAACTTTCACCTGCATTGGTGTTAACTGCTGCTCAGAAGCCCAAAGTAACCAGTGCAATCACTGAGTATTTAACTCAAAAAGCGCAAATCATTGCTAAGCAAAAAACCAACCCTGCTGAATATACGCAGCGTCAAATGGGAATTTTCCAAGGACTAAAGTCAAAATTGGCCGGAATATTGGTCAAGAATCAAATGAATAAATTCCTTGGCTTGAAGCCTGCAACCAATGATCCGGCCAACGTATTATCTCAATTATTCTTTTAGATAAAATAGCGGATGTTAAAAAGTATAGCGAATCGCTAATCCGCCCCATCCGCCTTCAAAATAATTGTATCCAATAATATTAAAGGAGGGCTGCCAATCGAAACTAAGATTGAGTGGTGCTCCTTTAATTTTATAATCCAATCCTAAAACGCCATCTACGCCAATGGCCAAACCGTCGGCCCTTGTTGGGTATCTGCTTTTCCAACTATCACTCCAAACTCCGATATGTCCGCCCCCTCCAACATACCACTGCAAACCTTCAGCCCCTGCAATGGGAAAGTGAAGTTCATATAAACCTGTTAGCCTAAATCCATCATTAGAAATATATCCTAACCCTTCAATAGCCCTGCCTTTTGCAAGAAAATGTTTTACAGAAACTGCTCCAGGGTACATTTTAACACCCAATGCTGTTTGATAACTGGTTCCATTGTTTTGTGCATAAGCTGTTCCGCCGATAATGAATAGGGCGGCTAATACTGCAATTGTTCTTCTCATGGTCTTTGTTTTACTTTATCCTTATAAAATCATGCCAATCATCAACTTTAGTACTAAAAAAATGTTAAGCTGCTGAAGAGTTCCGTTGATTTATAATTAGGTTTGTAGCATGTATTCATTTAAAGAATTAGTTGTACAGTTTAGCGAACAATTTGCCTCTGCCCATTTTGATAATGAGCCTGCAACATTGTATGATCCTTGTAATTATTTTCTAACCATTGGTGGTAAAAGAATTAGGCCCATTCTATGTTTAATGGGAAATGAGTTGTTCAATGAAATTGATAAAGATGCCTACCATTTGGCCACTGCCATCGAGCTCTTCCATAATTTCACTTTAATTCATGATGATATTATGGATGCTGCCGCGCTTAGACGAGGCATGGAAACCATTCATACAAAGTATAACAACAGTACAGCCATTCTTGCGGGAGATGTAATGATGATTAAGTCTTATGAATACATCAATAAGATGAATGGGCCTTACTTGCAAAAGATCTTGCGAATTTTTAATACCACTGCAAAAGAAGTTTGTGAAGGGCAACAACTGGATATGGACTTTGAGCAAAAGGACATGGTTTCTTTAGAGCAGTATATTGAAATGATTACGCTCAAAACATCTGTGTTATTGGCTGCTAGTTTAGAAATGGGCGCCATTATTGGCGGTGCTAGCGAAGGAAATTGTAAGCACTTATATGAGTTTGGTAAAAATTTAGGAATAGCATTTCAAATACAAGATGACTACCTCGACGCTTTTGGTGACCCAGAAAAATTTGGAAAAGAAGTAGGGGGCGATATCCGTCAAAACAAAAAAACCTTTTTGCTATTGCATACGCTTGAAGTTGCTCCTGAGGAACAAAAGCAACAACTCATGCAATTAATGAAAGACCAATCATCTCAGAAAGTGGAAAAGGTATTATCAATTTATAAAGCATGTGGAGTAGACGCTTGGGCCAATACATTGAAAGAACATTATTTGAACACCGCACTAAAGCACTTGGATGATATTGCGGTCGTTTCTTCAAGAAAATTGCCGTTAAAAGAATTGGCTAATTTCTTGATTCAACGAGATGTTTAATTTGCTTATCTTCCTACCTAAATAATTATACATGTCTTCTTCTTTATTTAGAAAGAAATCATTAGATAAAATTACAGCTGATGCAGCTGCTGGTATAAGCGATTCACACGCAAGTGGACTTAAAAAAGTATTGGGTGTAAAAGACCTTACTTTTATGGGGATTGCAGCTGTTATAGGTGCGGGCATCTTCTCTACTATTGGATCCGCCGCTTACAATGGAGGTCCGGGGATTGCCATTTTGTTTGTCATTACTGCTGTGACTTGTGGATTTAGTGCTTTATGTTATGCAGAATTTGCCAGTAGAATTCCAATTTCTGGAAGTGCCTACACTTATGCCTATGTATCATTTGGAGAAGTAGTTGCTTGGATTATTGGATGGGCATTGATATTAGAATATGCCATTGGGAATATAGTTGTAGCTATTAGTTGGAGTGGGTATTTCAATAATTTATTGGAAGGATTTCATATTCATTTACCTGGTTGGTTGGCTACCAACGCAAGCAATGCGCAATTGGGTTATGAAGAAGCAGTGAAAGCATTGGCTGCAGGTGAAGCACCAGAAACCATGACCAAGCATGCCAAATTAGGGTACGATGCAATGATGAATGCACCCATGATTGGATCTTGGAAAGTGATTTTGAATGTGCCTGCATTTTTTATTGTTATGTTGATTACTTGGTTGGCTTATATCGGAATCAAAGAAAGTAAGCGCAGTACCAATATCATGGTGATTTTTAAATTGGCCGTAATCATTGGCATTATCATCGTTGGATTTTTTTATGTAGATACCACCAATTGGACCCCGTTTTTGCCTAATGGATTTGGAGGCGTATTGGCTGGGGTTTCGGCGGTGTTTTATGCATATATAGGATTTGATGCTATTTCCACCACTGCGGAAGAATGTAAGGATCCCCAAAGGGATTTGCCCAGAGGAATGATGTACTCTTTATTAATTTGTACCGTCTTATATATTTTGGTGGCGTTGGTACTAACTGGAATGGTGCATTACAGTGAATTAAAAGTGGATGATCCCTTGGCTTATGTTTTTGATAAGTTGAACATGAATAAAATTGGTTACTTGATTTCGGTAAGTGCTGTTGTTGCCACTACAAGTGTATTGTTGGTATTCCAAATGGGTCAACCACGTATTTGGATGAGTATGAGTAGAGATGGATTATTGCCTAAGAAATTTGCACAGGTACATCCAAAATACCAGACTCCATCTTTTTCAACCATTGTTACTGGTCTAATAGTTGGGATTCCTTCTTTGTTTATTAGTAGTGGGTTTATGACCGACCTTACCAGCATTGGAACTTTATTCGCTTTCGTTTTGGTTTGTTTTGGTGTATTGGTTTTACCTAAAATGGCCGAAGGCGCGGGAAGAAAGGGCTTTAAACTTCCATACATCAATGGTAAATTCATTATTCCTGCCATTGTTTTGTTGATTACTTATTTGTTCAGAAATAGAATTAATGATGCTTTTGTGAACATGGGTAATGAAGGATTTCAAGAAGTACTGTTCTTGATTTTTATGGTGATTGCATTGGTTACTGCATTCTATAGTTTCTTGAGGTCGTACTCATTTATTCCTGTTGCAGGCGCCCTTTGTTGTTTATACCTCATGATAGAAATACCTGCAATTAGTTGGCTATGGTTTTTTGGATGGATGGCATTGGGGTTAATTATTTATTTCTTTTACGGCAAAAACAAAAGCAAACTGGCTCAGTCATGAAGTACCAAATAGGAGATGATATTTTAGTGTTGCATAGCAATGAAGAAGGTAAAGTGATTGAAATCATCAACGACAAAATGGTCATGATTGAAGTAAGAGGGGTGAAGTTTCCTGCTTACATGGATCAAATTGACTTTCCTTATTTTAAGCGATTTACAGAGAAGAAAAATATTCCTTCTAAGAAAATAGAACCTAAAACTTATGTAGATCAGGTTCCAAAAGAAAAACCTCAACCTAATCAAATTAAAGTATCTGATGGTGTTTGGTTGTCTTTTATTCCCAAGTTTGCCTTAGATGATTTTAATGATGAAGTAGTTGAATTGCTAAAAATTCATTTAGTTAATAAAACCAGTCAAGGGTATCAATTTATTTATCAGCAATATTTTAATGGGGAAGAATATTTTTCATTGAAAAATGAAATCCAACCATTTCATGATTTCTATTTGCACGATATCAAGTTTGAAGCCGTAAATGATACCCCTTCTTTTGCATTTGATTTTAGCTTGCTCAATCAACAAAAAGGGAAAGCAGATCATTATGAAGTTCAATTGAAATTGAAACCCAAACAGGTTTTTCAGAAAATTGAATTGTTGAAAGAAAACAATGAGCCCACTTTTTCATATTCACTCTTCAATGAGTATCCCGATAAGGCGTTGGATGCATTGCCTTTAGATAGTTTACGAGCGAAAGGGTATAAAGTGTACGATGCTGGTCGTGTGAAGGAATTCTTGCCTCCTGCAAGGTCGGTGATTGATTTACATATTGAAAAATTGACCGACAATTATGCACAAATGAGCAATTTCGAAATGTTGACCCTACAGTTGGCTGAATTAGAAAAATGGTTAGAATTAGCTATTGCCCATAAACAACCAGAAATGGTGGTCATACATGGAGTGGGTACTGGAAAATTGAGGGAAGAAGTGCACGAGCTGCTTAAAACAAGAAGAGAGGTAAAACATTTTTACAATCAATACGATGCTCGTTTTGGTTATGGTGCCACACAAGTATTCTTCCAATATTAGTTTTTGCGCATTTCTTGAAGGATAATTTATACCAAGTAATGGGTATTTTTTACAGCTATCTACCTATTCAACTAAGCCATAGACCACATTGCACGGTCATTGCGTATCTTCGTAAGTACTATAAACCCGAGCCATCGCTCCGACTTGTCGGAGAGGAAAGTCCGGACAGTATAGAGCAACCCACCGGTTAAGCGCCGGCTTCTCAAGTAATTGAGAAAGAGAGAGTGCCACAGAAAATAACTACCATGGTAAAACATGGAAAAGGTGAAAATGTGAGGTAAGAGCTCACGATGACAGGTGGTAACACTTGTTGTGGGTAAACCTTGGGTACTGTAATGCCATGTAAAGGATTGTTCGAGAGTTGCTCGCTCTCGTTTCCAATTTATTGGAACGCAATCCAGGGTAGGCAGCAAGATCGCAACAGTAATGTTGCGGCCAGATAAATGATGGAGTTGAAACAGAATCCGGCTTACGAGGTTTATGGTATTTTTAACCGCACCCTATCAATGACTGTTATACAGCGTTGGAACAATTATTTTGTCATAACCAGAAATGATGTTGATGTCTAAGACAAGTATATATTGTGTAAAAGGGTTACTTGCTTTGTTGTTCATTTTTACAACACAGCTCTTAACTGCGCAATGCGTATTTGTAAGTATCACAGGGCCTAAATGTGCAGGAGAAGGAACGATAACGGGTACATTTAGTAGAAGCCCTTACCAAATTGAGTGGATACTGAACGATTCTGTTATTCAAAAAACAAAAGCCTCTCTAAGTACAGTTGCTACCCCCGTTGTGAGTGGTAATATTGCTGGTAGACAAAGGGTTTCAGGTACCCATGGAATTGCCATAGACAATAGTGGGAATATTTATATTTCGGATACGGTTAATAATCGAGTAGTTGCTTACAATAAAAATACACCCGATGGTGTAACCGTTGCAGGTGGAAATGGTGGAGGGAATATGCCCAATCAACTGAATAAACCAGCTGGGTTATTTATTGATGGATTTGGAAATTTATTCGTTACCGATCAATACAACAATAGAGTACTTCGTTTTGCACCTGGATCTAGCAATGGTTTTTTAGTTGCTGGTGGCAATGGTAAGGGATCTGGCGCCAATCAATTAAGTGATCCAAGAGATGTATATGTAGATGCGCAAGGCTTTGTTTATATTGCTGATGCGGGTAATCATCGTATTCAAAGATGGGCACAGGGCGGCGCTTCTGGAATAACAGTTGCTGGGGGCTTTGGCGCTGGTTCAGACTCTTTGCGTTTAAATAGCCCACAAGGAGTAGCAGTTGATCGAAATCTAAATATCTATGTTGCTGATTCAGCAAATAACCGTGTACAAAGATTTCGTTTAGGAAATTCGGTTGGTAAAACGGTGATGGGGCAGTTGGGAAAGGGTACTGGATATGGGTACTTATTTCAACCAGTTGATGTTTTGGTTGATGCATTCGGAGAAGTATATGTTTTGGAAGCAGGCAATAACCGAGTTCAAAAATTATTTAATGATGGGGTTGGAATGATTACCATTGCAGGGAACGATAATGGAAGCAGTGGTTCAGACAATAATCAATTCAATTATCCAACAGGAATTGCATTTGATGCATCGGGTAATTTATTTGTATTAGACCAGCAAAATGCAAGGGTGCAACAATATGGGGTAGTTCCCATCAATACAGAATTAAGACCTTACTTGGGTGGGGTATATACCGCAAGGGTTAATTCTTTTTCTGGTTGTGTTCAACAATCAAATATCATTTATGTAAACCCTAAACCAGATATTAATATAACGGGTAAAACAGCTATATGTACTGGTGATGTGGCTGAAATAAAATTAACTGGAAGTACCAATTATACTTGGTTCCCGAATACAGGGGTAAATAAAATTAACGATAGTACGTATTTACTCAAGCCAGATTCCACCACTTTCTATGGAATTAATTCATTAACCGATAGTGGCTGTGTGTCTTTTAGGGCACTAACCATTAATGTTGGATTAAGATCGATACCTGTTGTAACTCCCACAATTTGCTTGTCTCCGGATGCCACAAAAATTACGACAACTATTTTGGGGGAGCGTCCTGCCAGTTTAAATTATTTCAGAAATAATGGAATTAAAGCCGGTAGTTTCTTCCCAGAATGGAGTAAAGTAGGAACTGCATTTGCGGGTGGAAATGGGATTGGAAATGGTGCGAGTCAATTTGGGTTACCCATGGGAGCATTTGTAGATACCAAAGGGAATGTTTATGTAGCAGATGCAGTAAATCATCGAATTCAACTTTGGAAGCCAGGAGATTTGGTAGGAACTACAGTGGTTGGTGGAAGAGGTGAGGGTAGTGCCAATGATCAACTTAATTATCCAACTGGTGTATTTGTAGATGTAGCTGGCAATATTTATGTAGCTGATCAAAATAATCACCGGATACAATATTTTGCCAAAGGCTCAACCATTGGAACAACGGTGGCCGGTGGTTTGGGTGCAGGTAATAGTACTTATCAATTAAATTTTCCAGCCAGTGTTTTTGTAGATAGTTATGGAAATATTTACATCGCAGATGCGGGTAATCATCGGGTTCAAAAATGGAGTAATTCTGGTTCTCAGGTTAAAACGGTTGCTGGTAATGGATTACCAGGTAATGATGGGGTTAGATTAAATAACCCACAAGCCGTTTATGTAGACCAACGTAATAATTTATTTGTAGCCGATGCCGAAAATCATCGTATCATGTTTTATGATCAAACCAGTATCATCGGCGCTGTAGCTGCTGGTAATCGTGGACCTGGAACAGCACCCAATCAACTCAATTTCCCTGCAGGAATTTTTGTGGATGGAAATAGTAATATGTTTATTGCAGATAGAGGGAATAATCGAATTCATCGTTGGGCTTTATACGATACGGTTGGAACCACTGTTGCTGGACTAGCAAATGGTAGTTCTGGTTCTGCATTAGATCAATTACAATTACCCAATGCAGTTGGAGTTGACTTAGCTGGAAATATGTATGTGGCGGATAGTAGAAATTATCGCATTCAAAAATACACCATCACTGCTGGTGCAGATACGGTTTTACAAACAAGGATTTCAGGAACCTATACTGCATTGTCTGCTTCATTTTCTGGTTGTGTTACTGGTTCAGGAAATGCATTTGTAGTGGTGGCTCCAGATTTAAAAATCAAGAATGATACAACGGCCATTTGTGAAGGAGGACAAGCAAATCTAATTGTTACAGGTTCAAACAATTATAGATGGTCACCTGCAGCAGGTTTGAGTGCTACCAATCGAGATACCATTATTGCTAAGCCTTCTGTGACTACTAAATACACAGTAGTTTCTAATATTGGAAATGGTTGTAATTCTACCGCAGATGTAACCATCACTGTTTATAAAAAACCTGTACTGAATATCATCAGCCCTACTTGTGTTTCGAATGAGCCAATGAGATTATCTGCAAGTCCTAGGGTAAGGAATGTACTATGGACCATTAATAAAGATACTTTAGTGAATATGATTACCAGTTTTAGTAAAACGGCTGAAACGGTTGCAGGTAAACTGATTGGTGGAACTGATTCTACTCAATTTGGTAGACCAAGTTTTGTATTCGTAGACGAAAAGAAAAATATTTATGTATGCGACCAATGGAATCATCGTATTCAAAAATGGTTGCCAGGAGCAAAAGCAGGAATTACCGTTGCAGGAGGTAGAGGAGCAGGCAAAAGATTGAGCCAATTAAATAATCCGATGGGCATATTTGTAACCGCAGATGGTTTGTTGTACATCGCTGATACCGATAATGATCGTATTCTGGTTTGGAAAGAAGGGGATACAACAGGTACTGTTATTGCAGGTGGAAATGGACGTGGTATAAAGCCCAATCAATTGTCTTATCCTACTAGCGTATTTGTAGATGCTTACGGTTCTGTTTATATAGCTGATGCATTGAATGCAAGAATTCAACTATGGATTAAAGGAAGCATCGCAGGTAAAACGGTTGCAGGTGGCAATTTTGCTGGTGCAGGCGCTAATCAGTTAAGTAACCCAATGGGTGTTTTTGTAGATCAAAGAGAAAATATTTATATAGCAGATGCTCAGAATGATCGAATTCAACGCTGGAAGCTCGGGGATATTAGAGGAACCACCGTTGCTGGAGGAAGAGGCAAAGGCAATAATGCCAATCAGATCGTATCTCCATTAAGTGTTTTTTTGGACGCAAATAATCAACTCATTATTACTGAAGGAGGAACTGCCAATCGAATCAAGAGCTGGCGTGTAGGAGCAGATTCGGGCATTGTAATTGCAGGTGGCATAGAAAAAGGTACAAGTTCAAGTCAATTGGATATGCCCGGTAGTGGATTTATTGATTTAGATGGAAATTTATATGTAGCAGATATGAATAATTTTAGGATTCAACGATATGCTACAACAGATACCATTTTCTCCATTCAACCTAAGACCAAAGGAATTTACAATGCAATAGCGACCAGCTTTAGTGGATGTACGGCTAGTTCAGATGACTTTAGATTAGACAGCGGCTTTACTCCATCCAAACCAGTAGTATTTGATATTCAATATTGCTTGAATGAGACTGCCAGACCTTTAGGTGCATTGGGTGATAGTTTATTATGGTACACCAGGGCAAATGGAGGAGTTGGGTCTACTACTGCACCAACACCTGTTACCAATGCTGTTGGTACTGCTACTTATTGGGTTTCTAGATCTAATACAATTGCCGGTTGTGAAAGTGTAAGACAAAAAATTACCGTCAATACAAAGCCATTACCAGGGGCATCTCTAGCCATTGTTGGTAAACAAAATATTCTGCCTGGTGACACTACCAGATTAATTGCATCTGCTGATTCTGGCAAAGTAATCAGCAAAATTTTATGGTATAGAAATGGATCGCAATTGAATTCCATTCCAGATACCACCAATAAATTATTTGTATTCTATTCTACCATTGGTAGATATAATATTGCTGTCACAGATACCAATCTCTGTACGTCTATTTCAGATACCATTGATATAAGAGCTGATTTAACTACTGAACAGCAAATTTATTTTTTCCCTAATCCAGTAATCAATTCAGCAAAAATTATATTTACTCCCTTAACGAATAGTAGTACCTTTTTAAAAGTGATTTCCAATAATGGGGTCGTCATGATTAATAAACGAATTATCACTGGTACAACTACAGGAAATTTTGTGTATGATTTAGAATTGGCCCAATTACCTAAAGGGATTTACAACCTTGAATTGGTCACCGGTGCGGGAAGAATTATTGCCCGTAATCGATTTGTGAAACTCTAATTCAATTCCTGCAACATCTTTTGTACTTTTGGTGCATGACTATAGAGCAAGTTAAATTTATGAGGGACCGCGTAATGGTCCTGAGGAGGTTTCTTTGACGTTGATAATCGACTATATAAAGTAGAAACCGATAGACAACTTTCCCTTTCCCCTGGTTTTTGGGACGATAATGCCCGTGCAACTTCGGTTATGAAGGAAATTAAGGTGAATGAATATTGGTTAAAGTTGTACAAGCAATTAGAAAATGCAGTAGAAGACTTTGTTCTCTTGTTCGAATACTGGAAAGCAGGCGATGCTACAGAAGAAGAAACCAAGGAAGCATATCAGTCTGCACGCTCTCAAATAGAAGAAGCAGAATTTAAGAGTACGCTCAATAAACCTGAAGACGAATTACCTGCTGTTCTTCAAATCAATCCTGGTGCTGGTGGTACTGAAAGCCAAGACTGGGCAGAAATGTTACTTAGGATGTATCGGATGTATGGAGAGAAACAAGGATGGAAAGTAACGGAATTGGATTTTCAAGAAGGAGATGGGGCAGGTATAAAAAGTGCAACGTTACAATTTGATGGTGACTTTGCTTATGGTTTTTTAAAAGCAGAGAGCGGGGTGCATCGATTGGTAAGAATTTCTCCATTTGATAGCAATGCTAGAAGGCATACTTCATTTGCGTCTGTATTTGTTTATCCTCTTATTGATGAGAGTATTGAAATCAATGTAAACCCGGGAGATTTGGAATGGGCATTTTATAGAAGTGGTGGTAGTGGTGGACAAAACGTAAATAAAGTAGAAACAGCTGTTCGGTTAAAACACTTGCCAAGTGGAATAATTGTAGAGTGTCAACAAGCAAGAACACAAGGAGAAAATAGAGAGTTGGCAATGAAAATGTTAAAGAGCCGACTTTACGAAGAGGAATTAAGAAAAAGACAGGAAGCCATTGATGCAACCAATGCAGGAAAGAAAAAAATTGAGTGGGGCAGTCAAATTAGGTCTTATGTATTTCATCCATATAAAATGATTAAAGATCATCGAACAGATTTTGAAGTGGGTAATATTGCACCAGTAATGGATGGGGAAATTGACGGGTTTATTAAAGCATATTTAATGATGCAACAAGAAAATAATTAAACTACAGTTATGTCTTTGGAACTGGAACAACCTAATTTATTTGAACAATTTGAATTGTTAGTTCAAAATGAAGATACCCTTGAAATCAGGGAGTTTTTGAACGATCAAAATATTAGTGATGTTGCAGATTTAATTAATGAGTATCCGGAATACGAAGCAAGAATAGTGGCCAATATGGCCATTCATCGTGCAGCCAGCGTATTCAAGATTTTGGATATTGCACAACAAAAAGATATTGTAAAAGAATTACCATCTGCAAAAACAGCGGAATTACTCAATGAACTGCCTGCAGATGATCGAACAGACTTTTTAGAAGAATTACCCAAAGCTGCTATTAGAGATTTAATCAAGTTATTAGATCCTGAAGAAAGAAAAATCACCCTTTCATTATTGGGTTATCCTGAAGACAGCGTGGGCCGATTAATGACACCTGATTATGTTTATGTGTATTTGCACAATACCATGACAGAAGTGTTTGACACGATTCGTAAGTATGCTAGGAACAGCGAAACAATCGATGTTATTTATGTAATTGATGAAAATGGATTATTGATTGATGATGTCAGAATTAGAGATATCATCTTGGCATCGCCCGAAAAAAGGATTGATGAAATCATTGATGGTAGAGTTGTTTCCTTACAAGTAAATGATGACCAAGAAAATGCCAGCCAGGTATTTAAGATGAATAATCGAGTGGCATTGCCTGTGGTAGACGAAAACAATATTTTATTGGGTATTGTTACCATTGACGATATGTTATGGGTGGCCAATGAAGAGTTTAGCGAAGACATGCAAAAAATGGGAGGTACAGAAGCATTGAATGAACCTTATTTGGATATCCCATTATTAAAATTGTTTAGAAAAAGAGTAGGGTGGTTAATCATTTTATTTATTGGTGAATTGTTAACTGCCACTGCAATGGGACATTTCGAAGACGAAATTGCCAAAGCACTAATTTTGGCATTATTTGTTCCATTGATTATATCAAGTGGTGGCAATAGCGGTTCTCAAGCTTCAACATTAATCATTCAAGCCATGGCAGTGGGGGAAATTTATATTTCTGATTGGTGGAGGGTTCTAAAAAGAGAAATCATTAGTGGAATTTTATTGGGAACCGTATTGGGTTTATTAGGATTTTTTAGAGTGGCTATTTGGCACGCTATTATTCCCGATGTGTATGGCCCTCATTGGGCAATGATTGGCGCAACGGTTGGGTTTTCCTTAATTGGAGTGGTTTTGTGGGGTACATTAACTGGCTCTATGTTGCCCATCTTATTAAAAAAATTAGGGGCCGACCCTGCAGTATCTTCAGCTCCTTTTGTGGCTACTTTGGTAGACGTAACAGGACTTATTATCTATTTTAGTTTCGCTTATCTTTTTTTACAAGGATTGCTTTTGTAAAAGTCTGCATTGATTTTCCTAAGTTTAAGGATAATTCATGCATATGACTCGTTTCCTTCTTTTTTGTTGTATTTGTTTTTGTGTTCAGACTATTGCTGCTCAAACTGTTTTAATTCCTGCTTATACAGGTTATGCAATGCCTGCAGAAAAAGAAAATACCCAATTATTTTCTGCTAAAAATGGTTTGCAAAATTGGGTGGATCCCCAACAAAAAATAAGCTGGTTTTTTTACGTTAAAAATCCTGGCGAACTTCAATTGAGTTTCTTGTCTAATTCAGTCAATAGTGGATCAACCATTGCAATAACCGTTGCTGGCAAAACTTTTCAGACCAAAATGATTTCAGGTGCTGCAGCTAAGAAAACTACAGTTGGAAAACTGCAGATTACCGATTCTGGATTTTATTCTGTTACCATTTCATGTATTAAGAAACAAGGAAAAACAATTGCCAATATCCAATCTTTAGAGTTAAAAGGATCTGCAACAGTAGGCATGCATTTTAATCCAGTTGAAAGAAGGAACGCTGCTTCCGTTCATTTAAAATACCCTTTGGCAGATTCAATCAAAGCAATGGCATTTTACAATGAAATAATAGTTCCAGAAGGGGCCGATCATTTACATAGTTATTATATGGCTTGCGGATTTAAGCGAGGTTATTTTGGTATACAAGTAAATAGCCCAACCGAGCGTAGGGTTATTTTTTCTGTTTGGGATGCAGGCAATGAAGCCATTGATCGCAATAAAGTTCCCGATTCAAATAAAGTAAAATTATTGGCAAAGGGGTATAATGTAGTAGCAACTGATTTTGGAAATGAAGGAACAGGTGGGCATAGTCATTTTGTGTATCCATGGAAAACAGGAGAGAAATACCAATTTATGGTATTTGCACTTACGGATAGCGCTAAATCGACGACGATTTATTCTGGATATTTCTTTATACCAGAAACAGGTAAATGGAAATTGATCGCCAGTTTTCGCGCACCAAAGGATGGCAACTATTTACAAAATTTGTATTCTTTCAGTGAAAACTTCTGGGGTGTGAATGGGCAATTAGAACGCAAAGCCTATTTTGGAAACCAGTGGGTTCAAAAATCGAATGGACGTTGGGAAGAACTACTCAACAGTACTTTTTCCTATGATGCAACTGGCAAAGCAGGTCATCGGATTGATTATAGTGCTGGAACTGAGGGGAAACAATTTTATTTAAGTCATGGGGGATTTAAGCCAGCGAATATACAATTTGGTCAGCGCTTGCAGCGACAACCTACTGGTCAAAGACCCAATGTAGATTTAAACAGAAATTCAGATTCATTGGTTCAAGCTAATATTGATGAAGAAACGATAAAAGCAGCAGTAAGTAAAGGTATGATCGATACAACTGGAAATGAGTCTTCGGTTTACTATCATATTATTAAGCAAGGTGCAGGTAAGCCAATCAAAGTAACCGATACCGTAACTGTTTTTTATAAAGGTTCATTGCTTTCTGATGGGAGTATTTTTGACCAAACCAAGGAGAAGCCTGCCACTTTCCCATTGAATAGATTAATTAAAGGCTGGCAGTTGGCGGTTCCAAAAATTAATGTGGGTGGTAGTATTAAAGTAATTATTCCGTCTGGACTAGCTTATGGAATTAGGAGCAGAAGTAAAGATATACCTGCAAATAGTGTGCTTGTTTTTGATATTGAAGTCTTGGAAGCACGACAATAAATTATTTACCTTAACTTGAATACAAATCCAATCTATATTGTTATATGAGAAAGTATATATTCATTTTTGCTTTTTTAGCTCCAATGTCTTTTTTGTTTGCTCAAAAAGCAACTCCAGTTGCTGAGCCAAGTCCCGCTGGTGTTACTGTTGTTACTACAAAGAATAGTGTAACGATAGCTGGTAAAAAAATTGATTATACCGCTTACACTGGTTATTTGCATTTAAAAAATGATACGGGTAAGTTGATTGCAAAAATGTTCTTTACATATTATAAGAAAGACGGGGATGATGCAGCAAAGCGACCTATCACTTTTACCTTTAACGGCGGTCCAGGATCATCTTCTGTTTGGTTGCATATGGGAGGGTTAGGCCCCAAAAGAGTTCAGTTTAATGATGAAGGTTTTTCTGAAGGACCTCCATATTCATTTATCAGCAATGAATACAGTTGGCTAGATAAAACCGATTTGGTTTTTATAGACCCAGTATCAACAGGATTCAGTAGACCAGCTCCGGGAGAGAATCCAAAACAGTTTCATGGATTTAATGAAGACGTTGCATCAATGGCTTCTTTCATCAGACATTTTTTATCTAGATATGAAAGATGGGGCTCTCCAAAGTATTTGGCTGGTGAAAGTTATGGAACTACAAGGGCTGCAGGTCTTTCTAAATATTTGCAAGACAGACATCGCATTTACTTGAATGGAATATTCATGATATCTGCGGTATTGAATTTTGGTACCAATGATTATTATGTAGGGAATGATTTACCAAGAGCATTATATATTCCTTCTTATACTGCCGCCGCATGGTATCACAAGAAATTAGCACCTGCATTGCAAGCCAGTTTGCAAAATGCATTGAAAGAAGCAGAAGCTTTTGCTATAGGGCCTTATGCTTCTGCATTGATAAAAGGAGGCTGGTTAACAGATTCTGAGAAGAATGCCATCGCAGAGAAGATGAGTTATTACACGGGTCTTTCAAAGGAATATTGTTTACAAGCAAACCTAAGAGTAGAGGAAAATCGATTTTATAAAGAGTTGAGAAGAAAAGATGGATTGAGTATTGGCCGTTTAGATGCAAGGTTCACTGGAAGAGATTTAGATGATGCTGGTGAAGTCAACAGTTTTGATCCATCTTTTGCCAATATTGATGGCCCATTTACAGCTACGATTAATGATTATTTTCAAAGAGAATTGAACTTTAAAGAAGAAAATGGATACAATATTTTTGGCGACGTGAGTCCATGGAATTACAGCAATGTTCAAAATCAGTTTTTAAATGTGGCCGAAAGTTTAAGAGACGCCATGAGTAAGAATCCAGACTTGAAAGTGTACATGGGGGCAGGCTATTATGATTTTGCAACGCCTTATTTTACAGCGAAATATGATATTGAACATATGTTTTTAAGACCTGAACAAAGAAAAAATGTTCAATTCTATTTTTATGAATCAGGTCATATGTATTATATTCACAAACCATCACTAGTGCAATTTAAAAAAGACGTAGATGCATTCTTCGAATTCAGTAGGGGGAAATGAGGAGATTAGAAATTTGTTGATTGCCATTGCATACAGCAATGATGAGTCAGCATACCGAACCCTATTTATTCAATTGCATGGTAAATTAAAACAGTTTGCTTTTTCTATCGTTCGATCAGAGGAAGAAGCAGAAGATATTGTTTCAGAATTATTTATCTTGATTATACAGCGGAAAGAACAACTCTGTCAGTTGGAATCTCCGCTGTATTATTTTTATACTACTGTTCGAAACATGTCGTTGAATTTATTGAAAAAGCAAAAAAGAAGGGCTGGGCTTTCAATGGATGAATGGCAGGTTCAATTAAATAGCATTTATTTTAGGCCCGATTTGTTGATGATTACGGAAGAAATGGTTTTAAAAATTAAAATGGCCATTAATAGCCTTCCTAATCGTTGTAGGTTAATTTTCAAGTTAATTAAGGAAGATGGCTTAAAATATAAAGAAGTGGCAGATTTATTGAATATTTCAATAAAAACAGTAGAAGCGCAAATGGCCATTGCAATGAGAAGGATGTCTCAAAGTATGCAAGTGGATCTACAGCCCAAACTTGGTGTAGAGAAAAAACTAAAAAAATAATTTTTCATTTTTAGGGGTAAAAGTATTGCTCAGTTGTTATAGTATTGGAACCAACTAAAACAATGAGCCAAGAACGATTTTGGTTACTAATTGCCAAAAAGATTGCTAAAGAAGCCAATGAGCAAGAGCTTGTTGAGCTGAATCAATGTATTCAGGAGCATCCAGAATGGCAATTTGCTGTACAAAACCTTGAGAATATCTGGCAAATTCCTGTTCCAATTGATGAAACTGCTGCAGATGACGCTTTCATGTTGCATTTAAACAAATTAGCAGAAAACAAACAAGTTGATTTGTTATCCAATCATTCCGATTCACTTGATCTTCAAATCAATAATTCAGTTCCATTCATTCCTCGATGGGCTTATTATGCAGCCGCATCGTTGATATTGATGGCTGGTGTACTTTATTTTTTTGCCAAGTCTCCATCAGTAAACACAATCGCAAAGAATCTTCCAGAGTTGAACGAAATTTCTACACGTTTGGGATCGAAGTCTCAAGTAAAATTGCCTGACGGGTCTATTGTTTGGTTAAATGCGGGAAGTAAATTGGAATACGCAAAAGATTTTGGTAAATCCACACGTGAAGTGACTTTAATTGGGGAGGGGTATTTTGATGTTGTAAAAAACAAAGATGTTCCGTTTATAATCAATACCCAAAGCATTAGAATAAAAGTGTTGGGAACCGTATTTAACGTAAAAGCTTATCCAGAAGATAAGCAAACTGAAACTAGTTTAATTCAAGGAAGAATAGAAGTTACCATTAAAAATAGACCTGACGATAAAATCATTTTGTCTCCCAATGAAAAATTGATTGTTGAAAATGAATTGATTGAAGCTGCAAGCAAACAAAAAACCACTGATTTGATTCCAACAGTGTCAATCAACAAATTAAAGTTTATTACACCAGACAGTACTATTGCGGAAAATCAATGGGTAGAAAACAAATTGGTGTTTAGAGACCAAACATTTGAGGAATTGGCTAAAATGATGGAACGCTGGTACAATGTGAAGCTGGAGATTCAATCTGATGCACTTAAATCAACAAGAATGAATGGAAATTTTGAGAAAGAAAGTATTGATCAAGCAATTGAAGCATTGAAATTAATAATTCCATTTAAAACCAATCAAAAAGGAAATACGATTATTATTTACCAATAAACTTGCCGCTATATGAGAGTAAAAATGAATTCAACATAAAAATGGGCGAAGTTCCGTTGGCGCGGAACCCCGCCAGGCTAAGAAAAAACAAACTGTTCGAACTGTATGTCATTCATAACCCTTTCAATTTGAAAATATGAAAAATAATGAAACAGCTAATGTTTCACACAAAGATCTTTTTATTCAAAAGCTTGCCCGCATTATGAAAATCACTACTGCTTTACTGTTACTTGTATCTATGCAAGTTTCTGCAATCGGCTTTTCTCAAAGTCGAATAACGATAAAGATGGCTTCGCTTGAACTTAAAAAAGCATTATTTGAAGTGGAGAAAAAGACCGAGTATCGGTTTTTATTTGCAGAAGAAGTTGTAAAAGGGAAACCCAAAGTTAGCCTGAATGTAGTTGATGCAAGTCTAGATGAGATATTGAGTAAGCTATTAGAGAATACTGGTATTAATTATAAAATACTGGGTACGAACTTGGTGGTGCTTAAGGAAACAAATAATTCCAACAAAGAGCTCGCTGAAATTGTAGTAAAAGGTAGAATCACTACTGCTTCAGGGGAACCCCTATCAGGAGTGTCCATTCAAGTAAAGGGGACTCAAGTTGGAACCACTACAGACAATAACGGCGCTTTCTCTATAACCGTTGCGGATGAAAATGCTAAACTGCTTATTTCTTCAATTGGTTATGAACCACAAGAAATTGCTGTTGCTGGAAAAAGAGATCTAAGTATCTCTATGGTAACTGCAGTAAATAATTTAGAGCAAGTAGTTGTAACAGGTTATGGTACTCAACGAAAAAGAGATTTGACTGGATCGGTTACTACCATTAAAGGAGAGGAATTGGCAAAAATGCCCAATACCAATCCAATCAGCTCCCTTCAAGGACGAGTGGCTGGTTTAACAGTTGCGAATTCTGGAGTTGCAGGCGCAAGCCCTGTAGTAAGAATTAGAGGAGTGAATAGTACCAATAGTGCAAGCCCTGTATATGTTGTAGATGGTATATTACAAGACAATATCGACTTTTTAAACCCTGCTGATATTGAAACCATTGATATCTTAAGAGATCCTTCTTCAATTGCTATTTATGGATTAAGGGGTGCGAATGGGGTCATTGCTATTACTTCTAAAAAAGCAGCTAGAGGTCAAACCAGAATCAATTTTCAGAGCACAGTAGGCTTCCAAAAAGTAACCGATAAAATCAAGGTAACTGATGCTGCCGGATTCAAGAAATTATATGATGCCCAGTTGGCTAATATTAATGCAGCACCTTTTGATTACAGTAATTATACAGCCAATACCAATTGGCAAAATGAAGTTTTACAAAATGCGCTGCTTACCACCAACAACTTAAGTGTGTCTAATAATACTGAAAAGAGCAGTACTTATTTAAACATAGGATACAATAAGCAGGACGGTGTTGTTAAATTCAATAGCTATGAAAAATATATGATTCGTTTGAATCAAGAAATTCGTTTCAATAGCAATATTAAAGTAGGAGGTGAAGTCAATGCGTTTCATTGGATTCAAAACCCAGCTGGGGTAAGCTTAACCAATGCATTATGGGCTGCACCAATTGTTCCAATTCAGCAAAATGCTACCACTTATTATAGTATGCCTTCATTCCAAAGAGCACAAGTGGGCAATCCAATTGCAACATTGAATAGGAATAATGGAACGGACATCAATAAAGGATTTAGGTTTATTGGATCATTATATGCAGAGGTAAAATTCTTAAAGAACTTTACGTTTAAATCATCCTTCTTTGCAGACCTTGGATTTAATAATTCAAGATCATATACTCCATTGCCATTTACATTCATCAATTTAGGAGAGGGTACAGCTCCAACCAATACTTTCTTTGATAATACCATTAGAACAGGGGTAAGTCAGGAAATGGCCGAGTTTAAACGTTATCAGCAAGATCATACTTTAACCTATGATAAGCAATTAGGGAATGGTCATAAATTAACAGCATTAGTTGGGTTTACTTCAATCTATAGTGTTAGTACCAATATCAATGGTAATAGAAGAGATACATCTGTAAATGTTCCGAACAATCCTGATTTCTGGTATTTAAGTACCATCAATGCCAATAATCCAGGTCTTTATGGAGGTGGCGGAGGCGAGAGTGCCATCATGGGTATGTTTGGTAGATTAAGCTATGCATATCAAAATAAATATTTGGTAAATGCGACTGTAAGAAGAGATGGAAGTTCAAAGTTTGCACCACAAAATCGTTGGGGTACATTCGGATCAGTTGGTTTGGGTTGGATAGCTTCTGAAGAATCCTTCTTTAGAAAAATCAATTTTATTAATTTCTTAAAATTCAGAGCAGCTTGGGGTGAAACCGGAAATGCAAATGGGTTTGCCGATAATTTATTTAGACCAGGAATTTCAAATGCTTCTACTGCTGTATTTGGAAATAATGTATACACTGCTATTCAAGCAGCTTATATACCTGATCCAAATTTAAGATGGGAAGTGGTAAGAGGATTAGACCTTGGTTTTGATTTAAAAACTTTGAATAATCGATTGAATGTAGAGTTTACGTTTTATAACAGAACCACATCAGACATCTTAACTGCAGTTACATTACCCAATGAAACAAGAAGTTACTTTACCAACTTAGGTAAAATAACCAACCAAGGGGTAGAGTTAAGTTTAAATTGGACGGATAA
>JACCDH011027311.1_pt1 | contig 22785 bp, 18 predicted proteins | sample 7442481 | NCBI WGS metagenome assembly JACCDH01 (sample SAMN15323433, study PRJNA562643) | freshwater metagenome | isolation source: river surface water | place: USA:Blue River Watershed | collected 2017-08-15
CGTTCTTGGTTCATGGGAACTATCACACCATCTGCAGTGGATTCAATTTTTATACGTGGGTTCTTGACCACAGCTGCAACAGCATCTTTGATGCTTTTGGTACCTGTGATTGTTCGGGCATTTGCATCAACTGTCAGCCCAGGTGCCATCGCAGCATTGAATTACGCTACAAAACTGGTTGAGCTTCCAGCCGGGGTCTTGGTTACTTCTTTGGCAACGGTGGCATTGGTTCAATTAAGTGCACACCATGCGAGTGGAGATACGCAGGCGGCAAAACAAACCCTGCACAACGGCCTGAAGCGCGCACTGATCAACGCAGTTGGAGCGGGTGTCTTGATTGCTTATTTTGCTGGTCCGCTGGTGGAGCTGGCTCTTGGTAGGGGCGCAATGGACTCAACGGCTGTCGCCAGAGTAGTCAGCCTGACACAGTTGCTGATGGTTGGCTTGCCATTCCTTGCTTTGTCCAGCATGGCCATGGCAGATCTAAATGCCAAAGAGGAATCATGGGTGATTTTCAAAGTCACCCTAGCATGTTTGTTTTTGCTTCCAGTATTGGCCCTCCCAGGTATTTGGAATCAGTCGGAGGGCCTCTTGGTTGCTTCGATAGTCGGGTTTCAAGTGATCCACGCATTGTGGTTGGCTATGAAGTGCGGTTTATTTTCAAAAAGTTTAATGAGCTGGCTAGATAAAAGATTATTTTTTAGTATGTTGGTCATTGCCTGCATGACTTATGCAGCCATTCTTATTGATGGTCTGCTGAAACCTATTTTTGAGAGCCAAGTCCTTTTGCATAGTCTATTCGCATGTTGCTGCGTAGCTGCAATCATTGTTTTGTCACAAAAGGTTTTGATGCATAAAAATCCAACCGAAAGTGAAACGTGACTAAGCGACTAATTGATATTTTGTTATCAATCTTGGCACTTCTTATTTTGATGCCATTGCTATTGATAACAGGCGCATTGATTAGCTTGCAAGATGGTGGTCCCAGTTTGTTTGGTCAGCAGCGTGTAGGTAAAGAGGGCCGGATTTTTCGCATGTGGAAATTCAGAAGTATGGTCATCAACGCAGAAAGCCTCGGCGGCTTTTCGACCGCCGATCGCGATCCACGGATTACCCCAGTAGGCAGATTTATCCGAAGAACCAGCCTGGATGAGTTGCCTCAATTGTTGAATGTACTTGTTGGTGATATGAGTATCGTTGGGCCGCGCCCAGACGTGCCCGCGCAACGCAGTCTCTACACTGAAGATGAGTGGATGGTCAGGCACAGCGTTCGTCCAGGCATCACAGGGCTTGCGCAATCGAGCATGCGTTCCGATGCAACAACAGAGCAACGAAAAGCCATGGACTTGGAGTACGCAAACAATGCTTCGCTTACGCTTGATGCTCGAATCATCGTGATGACCATTAAGCAAGTCATCTTCAAAGGCGGAAACTGAAATGTGTGGAATTTTTGGTTATTACCACCGCGATGGTCGTTCACTAGAGGCAGACGTACTGGCTGCAATGGGTGAAGCTATTCGTCACCGAGGTCCGGACGATAGAGGCGTCTACGCCACAAAAGGTATGGCAATTGGTAACCAGCGTTTGTCGATCATTGACTTGCAAGGAGGCCATCAACCTTTTGTATCTGATGATGGGCAAATTATTGTTGTTCAAAATGGTGAAATTTTTAACCACATTGAACTTGCGCAAGATTTGGCTCGAGCAGGTCATCCTTGTCGCACGCATTCGGATACAGAGGTACTTTTGCGCCTATATGAATCTGAAGGAATGGGTTTTCTGCACAAACTCAATGGCATGTTTGCCTTTGCCATCATCGACAAGCGTGAGCAAGCCCTTTATATCGTGCGTGATCGCATAGGCGTCAAACCACTTTATGTGCATGACGACGGTCGACAGCTGACATTTGCATCCGAGATTAAATCCATCTTGAAGGCGGGCATGCCTAAGCCTGCGATGGATAAAGAAGCTTTGCACCATTACCTGAGCTTCAACTATGTGCCAGCACCCTACACCCTGTATGAAGGAATCAAGCACCTGATGCCGGGTCATGTCATGAAAGTAACAAGCGACGGATCCAAGACCTGGCGCTGGTGGAACTTGGCAGAGGTGCAACCCGTGCATGGACGCAGCGAGGCGGACTGGATCGAGGAATTTAATGTCATCATTGACGACGCTGTTCGGCTGCGTTTGCGCTGCGACGTGCCTTTTGGTGCATTTTTGTCAGGTGGGGTCGACTCCAGTACTGTCGTTGGATTGATGGCTCGGCACATGACAGAACCGGTCAAAACATTCTGTATTGGTTTCCACGATCCGCGATATGACGAGTCAGGTTTTGCGCAAGCCACCGCAGATCGGTTTGGTAGCGAACACACGATGGAACGGGTGGAACCCGACATGCTAGATTTGTGGCCCATGGCGACTTATCACTGTGACCAGCCGCATGGCGATGTTTCGTTTTTGCCCACATACCGTGTATCTGAACTCGCTGTGCGCGATGTCAAAGTGGTTCTCACCGGGGATGGTGCAGATGAGCTCTTTGCAGGGTATGACAAGTACAAAGATTTTTTCGCTCTGCCCGATATTGCGGCCTTGGACGACAACACATTCCAGCGTCGCTACTTTGACAGCATTTCACTCTTTAGCGCAGAGAGCAAACGTAACCTTTATGGTGCAGAGATGCGTGCTGGGGCTGAGCGGCTGGATTCTTTTGATGTGGCCAAACCTTGGTTTGGCGCTGTGCCACACCAAGACCGTATCAACCAAGCATTGTTTCTTGATATGCAACTGCTTCTGTCTGGCAACAACCTTGTTAAACCTGACCGGATGGGCATGGCTGTTTCGTTGGAGGCCCGCACACCGTTTCTCGACTATCGCATGATGGAGTTTGCCTTTCGAATGCCGGGCGACCTGAAGTTGCGCGGTGGCGAGACCAAGTACATCTACAAAAAGGCTGTTGCCGGATTAATTGGCGATGACCTAGCTTATCGTAAGAAGCAGATGTTTACTGTGCCCGTGGGCGACTGGTTCCGTCGCGAGAAGGTCGCATACTGCGAACAAAGTTTTGCAATGTTGCAGGGCTTGGATGGGTTGATCGACGTTGCCCAAGCTAATCGAATGTTGGTAGAGCATATTGCCGGCACACGTAACCAAACTCGTGAAATTCGCGCGTTGGTCTCGCTGTCTCATTGGGTAGATCGTTGCTGAGGTCATGCTGTTGGAATGTGTCCTAGGTTTTGTGTTGATCACGTACTTGTTCGTTAGGCAAGATACATGATCCTTCTGGTGGCCTATGGCGGCGGACACGTTGCGATGCTCGCACCCATTGCGCAGACTCTCACAGCGCAGGGGCGGCCTTTCATCTTCCTCGCGTTAACCACTGCTAAGTCTGTCTTGGATAGGCTTGGCATACCTTCGATCGGTTTTCGCGACCTTCCAGAAGCAACAGATTCAGATGCGCAGAGGTGGGGTATTGAACTTGCAGGTGACCTACCAGTTGGGGGGGCTGTCTCATCTAAAGAAACTATTGCATACCTTGGAGCCAGCTTCCGCGACCTGGTTTATGAACATGGCGAACTCGACGCTAGGCGACGATATTCAGAAACAAAGCGTCAAGCTTTCCTGCCAGTGGCAACAATGCGTCGCTTCATTGAACGGATCAGCCCCGATCTAGTCGTGGCAACTAACTCTCCTCGCGCGGAACGGGCTGCAATACTAGCTGCCGGTCAGCTAGGAATACCGTCAGTCTGTGTTGTGGATTTGTTTGCGATACAGGAAGTTCAATGGATCGGTCAGCCTGGCTATGCCACACGTGTTTGTGTGCTGAATGACTCAGTTCGTGACAGACTCTTGGCGCATGGACGAGATGCACATGAAATTGCTGTTACGGGAAATCCTGCATTTGACCAACTTAGAGCCCCTGAGAATATTCAAGCTGGCGCACAACTGCGGCGCGAACGTGGCTGGGATGATGGTAAGAAAATTATTCTATGGGCTTCACAGATCGAGCCTCTAAAGCACCCGTTTGTTGATTTGTTGGGTGATCCTACTTTGCCATGTCGTGTGGAAGAATATTTGCGTGAGATAGTAACGGCTGATGAAAATTTGCGTTTAGTTGTGCGTTATCACCCAAGCGAACGAAATGTTTTTAATCGAGCAAATAGAGTTGATTTCAGTCCTTTGTCGGAGCCTATTGCAACGTTGTTACATGCAGTTGATGTAGTTGTTGTTACTGCTTCAACCGTTGGACTTGAGGCCGCACTATCGGGTCGACCTGTCATCAGTGTAGATTTATCTGTATTCACACCAGACACCCAATACGCTTCAATGGGAATTTCGACTGGCGTAACCGATTTGAGCGAATTAAAAATGGCGTTGAACAAATCATTCGCATCCGTTGCTCCGGTGATGATGCGAGGTCAATCAAGCAATTCATCCGCAAAGAATGTTTTGCAAATTATAAATACTCTGTTAATTCAATAAGACTTCAGAGAAATTTACGATTTGGCGAGGTATAAGCGGTGTGAAAAAATAAAAAATCAGGTAACTAGTAATATGTGTGGCACACCATACGCAAGGTGAAAAATTATAATTTTATGAAAGTTGATATGTCTGTAATTTATGTTGTTGGGGCGGGGCAGTTGGGTAGCAGGCACCTCCAGGCACTTAAGGGTGTTAAGTGTGCCTTGGATATCCGGGTAATTGATCCTTCGGAATTATCTTCGCAAATCGCAAAGGAGCGATATGACTCTGTCCCTAATGGGTCGCAGCATCAGGTGTCGTTCAGTACAAGTTTTAGTCGCGCCGATGTTGTGGATGTTGCGATTGTTGCGACTAATTCCGATGTTCGCAGGAAAGCACTTGATAGTCTTTTTGATGCGTCTAAAACCAAGCTTTTGGTAGTGGAGAAGTTGCTGTTCAACCAACGTACTGACTACGCAGAAATAGAGAGAAAATTGGCGAATGCAGGTGCTAAAGCATGGGTAAATTGTCCCATGCGTGTGATGCCGGTATACGAGAGAATAAGAGAAAGCATTGCCTCGTCTCCTATCTCTTATCGCGTCACAGGAAGTCAGTTTGGTCTCGTGACAAATGCAATCCACTATATCGATCATGTAGCGCATCTTTGCGGCTGCACGGAATTCGAACTTGATACAAGCGGATTGGATCATAATCCGATTCCAAGCAAACGACCTGGATTCCTGGAGCTCAATGGGACTCTTGTTGCGCACTTCGCAGATGGTAGCCGCTGTGAAATCAACTGTTATCCAACGGGGACAGCGCCTATTGTGGTGGAAATATTCAACGAAAAAAATCGCTACGTGGTTAGGGAGTCAGAAGGCAAGCTTTGGCACTCTGGCGAAAGAGCAAATTGGGCTTGGCTTGAGCAGGCTGCACCTATCCCATATCAAAGCCAAATTACCACGGAATTGATTGAATCACTCCTCAGTACGGGTGATTGCGGCCTGACGCCTTATGCGACATCTTCGAGAATTCACTTGCAATTGCTAGACCCATTGTTGGAGCTTGTTCGATCGCACTCTGCAGAAGCGACTGGGTATCCTTTTACCTGAAATGGGCGAATGCGCTTACGTTCCTCGCCATACTTTGTAATTTAAATTAAGAGAGAAGCATAATGAATCAATCCACCATATTGCTTGTCGGTTCAGGCCCGATGGCAATTGAGTATGCAAAGATATTCAAATCTTTAGGAGTTGCATTAGTTGTCGTGGGGCGAGGGAAATCTTCGGCCGAAAAATTCACTTCAGAAACAGGGCTGCCTGTCTCACTTGGTGGCATCGACGCATGGTTGACTGACGCAAAAAATGAATTGCCTAAGCATGCTGTCGTGGCTGTTGGAGAAAAATGGATTGGCGCTACTGCAAAAAAGTTGATGGACTGCGGTGTCCGTCACTTGCTGCTTGAGAAACCAGGCGGCCATGATGCAGCCGATATTCGTTCCGTGCATGCGAAAGCAAATGAGACTGGCGCTGCGGTATATGTTGGCTATAACCGGCGCTTTTACGCCGCCGTTGAAACGGCGAAAAAAATAATCAACGAAGATGGTGGTGTTACTTCGTTCAACTTCGAGTTCACTGAGTGGGGCCATGTTGTTTCGGCCATCGAGAAAGAGGAGGGTGTTAAAGCGGAGTGGTTCCTATCCAATTCTACACACGTGATCGATTTGGCTTTTTACCTGGGCGGGACTCCGGCAGAGTTATCAGCGTATTCAACGGGGCGGCTTGACTGGCACCCAGTTGCGTCTGTTTTTGCAGGCGCGGGGCGGACTGCCGCTGGTGCAATTTTTTCATATCAGGCAAATTGGGAAGCCCCAGGGCGCTTTAGCGTCGAGATGCTAACGCATAAGCACAGACTCATATTCCGCCCGCTAGAAAAACTCCAAATTCAAAAAATCGGCAGCGTGGCTGTCGAGATGGTGGAAATCGACGACGAGCTGGATAAAGATTTCAAACCCGGCCTATACAAGCAGGTAGAAGCCTTTGTGAGTGAGCGCACTGACCTGCTGCCGACTATTTCAGATCAGGCGGAAATGCTTGATTGGTATCTCAGAATCCGTGGTGACTGGAGCTAACTGTTGATCGGATCTGAATCTCATGGAGGCAGCAAAAGCTCTTTGCTTTGTGTTTATTACCCTCAGCAGCTGTTACCAGGCATGGCAGCAGTGATCAGTTACAGGCGCCAACATGGGATAGACATAGCAGAGCCCTTAACAGTTTTAATTTGGAGTCACCATGCAACTGAGAATAAGGCTCGCTTAAGACGAAAGCAAACATTCGAGATATTGCTTGAAAAATTCCCTTGGGTAAATATATATTTTCCGGAGCATGACGAAATAAAGTTACATTTATGGCATAACACTAAGGTATCGAGAAAAGCAGTTTATCTTCGAAATAAGTTTGGACGAGATGCGTTTTTGGAAATTTACTACGCACATGACATAAGCGCAGATTTCATTGCGCAATCAGCAATGCAGGCATTCCCTGAAGCAACTCGAATCTGCTTTGGAGACGCACTCGGCATTGTATACACGAACGAATACTTTACTGCGAAGACATACGCAGTAGGAATAGCTGAGGCGTGCCTCAGACCTTTAGGCACTGTGATGAACATGATTTACAGATTAAAAAGAGTCTGGGTACTGCCGCCGCGACAACTGCGTCTGGAGGCCGAATATGCCGCCCTTATTCTTCCATGCGATCCAGGCGGTGATTTTCTGAGAAACAAAAAGCTAATCGCGGTCGAAAAAGTGGTTTTGACTTTTGTGTTAAATCGTCTTAATTCGTCTGCGGCGCATCTTCTGTCAAATCGAAATTTAGTCTTGGAGAAGAATGAGGCTAATTCTTATCTTGTGCTGCTCGGAGCATATTCAGAATCGAAGCTTACTACAGAAAACATGGAGCTAGAGTTATATATAGAGACAGTAATCAACTATATCCCCAAGGGCATGAAGATAGTTTTAAAAGCACATCCTTCGTCATCAATTGAGAAGGCGCAGAAGATTAAACGAGCACTAGCAAAGCACCATGATGTAATGATAATGAATTTCCAGGAGTTGCCGATTGAACTGCTTAATAATATTAACAGATACGCAGGTGTCATTTCATTTTCGTATTCTTCAATCGCGTTGAAGTATCTCTATAATACAACAGTAGTGCATGCATTAAACGAACTTCAAGTAGAGAAATATTTTCTAAAAAAATCAAAAGCCTGGATGCATGAAAGCAACGATCTGTACATCAAGGAAATCACAAAACTTCAAGATGTGAAAGACGGCTTTGCGTCGGGACTAGGCGTTTCCTATGCACCCACGATTTAAACATTTCCCATGGCAGTCGGACTATTCGGCTCAGCCGAACCAGTTTTGTCCGTACATTATGGCAACTGCGCAACCAGGATATTCATCTTCAGCAGTAAACATAGACGAACATGGATTCCGCGTGCAATATGATCGAATGGGGCGGCGATTGTATTTAAGTAGATTGCGAGAAAAATATGAAGGCTGCATCTTGATACTTGGAAACAGTGCGTCGTTTGGAGTTTCAGTTTCAAGTGATAATAAAACACTCGGACATTTTCTTGGGGATGAAAAATTCCCATGCATTAACCTTAGCATCAGAGGTGCAACGATGCAGCAGGAACTGTCAGTATTCATGGCATTTAAGCATTTGCTTCCAAAAATCCACAAGATTATAGTTGTAACAGGGGTGTGCGATGTATCACTGGCAGTACAGCCAGAGGATATATATTCCGCAAGTGTTGGCGGCATGCATTCGATGGAAACATATTTCAGGAAACATTACCAGCGTACGCTGAATGATGCTGGTGTTGCAGGTATTGCTAAGGAAAATTACTTGGCGAAGGCTGAAGAAATATATCACCGATATAGGTGGATACAGAAATATTTTGAATCAACTTCTAGATCATTCTCAATGCAACGCATAGTGGATAGCAGTGAATTTGATAAAAATTTTAGTTTTATTTTAAAACTGATAGAGAATGTAATTGAAAGTTGGGGTTGGATTCAAAAAGGTGGAGAAGTTGAAGTAAACATTGTCCTACAACCGGTTATTGGATGGACTTCTAAGGCCCGATCGACTATTGAGGATGAATGCATTGAACAAGATCTAAGAAGTAACCCAGCGATCGATTTGTATGCGAATGCTAGTGTGCACAAACGAGTAATCACAACTGTTGAGAAGAGCTGCCTTATGCATGGCTTGAAATATATAGATGCCAATTTGACATTTGATAGGTATAGTTCAAGTCAAACTTGTTTTACCGATATATGTCACTTGACAGACTATGGCACAGAATTGCTTGCGTTGGTAATAAATAGGGAATTGATGTGAATTACGAAATTCAAACAATTGAGCCAGGGAATAGACTAGGAGGCTTCGGTTTTAAAGAGTTATACGAATACAGAACACTCGTATATTCGTTTTTCCTAAGAGATATAAAGGCAATCAGGAATCAGACAAAGTCTGCATGGTTTTGGCGAGTATTACAGCCAACCTTCACCATCATTACCTACACAATTATTTTCGAAAGAATTGGTAAGGTAGACTTTAATCAAAAAGTGCCATACTATTTTATGATGGCATCTGCTATGTTGCCATGGTCTTTATTTGTGGCTACGGTAACAGGATGTATTTCTGCTGTATCAGGCAATGCTAGTATATATAGCAAGGTATATTTCCCAAGGCTAATTTTGCCGATAACAAGCATAGCAAACCCAGTTTTTGACTTTGTACTTTCATCAGTTTTGTTAATGGCTTTATTGCTCTACATGGGGATGCCCTTGCATATATTGAATCTAATATTTATCCCGATATACGCAGGCTGGGCATTGGTGTTAGGTCTTGGTGTCGGATTATGGCTATCAGCCTTAAATGTAGTATACAAGGATATAGGTCAAGGGATCGGTTATGTTTTACAACTAGCTTTTTACGTGTCTCCTATTATCTATCCTCTGAGTGCAATTCCCGAGAAATACCAGGATCTTTATATGTTAAATCCAATTGTTAGTATTGTTGAAGGATTCCGATGGTCGTTTTATCAGCAGGGGCAATCGCCATCAGTGTACCAGCTGCTATCATTTCTTTGTACCTTTGTGGTATTTTTTTGTGGCATGAGATTTTTTAGGAAAATGGAGAAATCATTTGCCGATATTATTTGAACACAAGCAAATGCGATTGTGACTGTCAGCTCTTTCCATTCTTCAGATTTCAACAATTGCAAATGTTCATCAGTCATTTGTATTTTATAACTAATTAATAAACACGATACATGAGGGAAAGTATATGAATGGAATTAAACTTATCAATTCAGAACTGAATTTTGTAGATCGAGCCGAAAAGTTCAATGAGGAGCTACTTGATGTCATCATTCCACTTTACCATGTGAACCGATTTTTTCAGAATAATTTGAAATCATATTTCAAAGAAATTCCGATTAACCGATTGATTATTGGTAATGCAGGCGCAGATGATAGTGTACTAGATGTTTTAAAAGAATTTCCGCGGGTTGAAGTATTAGATCACCGACATTACAAATCACTTGGATTCAGCTTAAGAGATCTAGTTGAAAAGACGCAGACTCGTAAATTCATTTATCTGCATGCAGATGTCTATCTTCCTGATGATTGGTTTAATGTTATTAAAAATGAGTCATCCGATTTCGATTGGTTTGAGTGTGACCAAACTATAGCGGTCGAATGTGAGTATTTATTTAAGAGTAGCGACAGCATGCGGGCCTACTCAGGCAGTCAAATTGGCTGTAGTGAGATAATGAAAAAGGTTGTTTCTGAAATTGATGATGACTTTTTATATCGAAATGAAGATATCATTATTCAAAATCTTCTGCTAAAGTGTGGAGGAAAATATGGAAAAACGCCCAAAACTACGCATATTCACCAGTTGACAAACAAGGGCGGTGTTCATTCAAGAAGAATTACTAGTGTCCAAGTTGATTTCGAGGTCTCGAGTGCTGAGAAAGAGCGCTCAAACCATACATATTCATACGGCATTATCAAATACCTTAAGCCGGAGGATTGTTCGCCTGATGTTGTTGAGTCTGTAAACTTGGCTGTTACTGGGCTTATTGATGAATCTAATATTACTGCAGATCAAATTCGTGATTTTATTATGAAATACAATGATGCATGGATTCCCTTTCTAACTGCGCTTACCTCTGATTTACAAAAATGGAAGCAAAAGTCTTTGTTGAGAAAGTTTTGTACAGTATATGGTGCGTACGGATTTAGTTATACTTTAAAGCAAGGTGTGCGTAAAATTTTCAGGATTATTAATAGCTGCAAAACACGTAATGTTTGAGTTTGTTAATTTTAAATTAACTTAAAAAGAAAATTTGTCAATGTATTCCATAAAAGTTGAGGGTCTGTCAAAGTTCTACCCGTTAGGTGTCTTTGCAGATCAAAAAGTAGCATCTAGAAAGTTTTTGGGCATACCTCTACCTTTAAAGCGGTTATGGCCTATCCTGAATGGTGAATCAGAAAATCAACAGGGAGGTTTTTGGGCTTTAAAGGATATTAATCTTGACGTACAGCCGGGTGAGATTATTGGGATAGTGGGCAAAAATGGCTGCGGCAAAAGCACGCTGCTGAAGATACTTTCTAATGTCACACTTCCCTCCGCCGGGAGGGCCACCCTTCGAGGGCAGGTTGGAAGTCTACTAGAAGTAGGTACAGGGTTCCATGGCGAACTAACGGGACGACAGAATATATATCTTAATGGTTCAATACTTGGGATGGCTCGTGAGCAGATTGACCGCCGCCTAGACGAAATAGTCGCGTTCGCTGAAATTGATAAATTTCTAGATACTCCAGTGAAACACTACTCAAGTGGTATGTACATGCGGCTGGCTTTCTCAGTTGCTGCACATCTGGACTGCGATATTATGCTGGTTGATGAAGTCTTAGCAGTTGGTGATATTCATTTTCAAAAAAAGTGCCTAGGTAGGATTGATTCCCAAGTTAAATCAGGAAAGACAGTTTTATTTGTTAGTCACAATACAAGCATGATTTTGCAGGCGTGCAGTCGATGTATATTGCTGGAAGCTGGGAAAATGACAGCAGATGGAGCTCCTCAATCCATCATTGAAAGATATCTGGCACTTGAGGGCGAGCGTTTCCATGAGCGTTTTTGGAGTTATAAAGAATCGCCTAAAAATGAACAAACTGACTTTCGTCTAGTAAGCATAAAGAGTTTAAATAATGACGGTACTGCCACCAGCCGGTTTGATGTAAAGGAATCATTCGCTATTACGTGTGAATGGGAGGTGCTCGTTCCTCGCTACAAACTAAATGTTCATCTGTATTTCAGGCATCAGTCTGGTGTCACCGCATTTGTAACAATGAATAACATCAATTCCACTTCATATGATTCAGTACGTGGAAAAGGCGTGTATTCTGCAACCTGTAGGGTTCCAGCAAATTTCTTGAATGAAGGGGCATTCAATGTTGATTATCTCGTGTGTACAAATCCGACAGGATCAGAATATGCGCTTTCTGAGGATGCATTAAATTTACTAATAACTGATGATATGAAAAACTCAGGTGTTAGAGGTGAATGGTACAGGGAATGGCCCAATTCAATTATGCGCCCATCACTTGAGTGGACTGAGTCGTAGTTCAAATTGCCTCAATTTACAGCACATTACATGGTGTTCTTTGCACCAGGCGAAAAAACATTCTTTTGAAAGTCATAACAGTTATGCATAATTCACAGAAGGCTGTGTTATTCATTGCGCACACACCAACATTTTTGACTGAGTTAAAAATATTTGGCGATTTTATTAAAAAACAAACTGGCCAACGTTCAATATATCTCCTTGCTTATGATAATGCTTTCTCTAGCGCGTTTATAAATAATTGTATTGCGACAGGAGATGAGTGCAAAAATATTAATGATTTCAGAAAAAAGAGTAATTTGAGTGCGGTGAGATTTTTAAGCATACTTAATATAAATATAATTAATTTATTAAGATTTCCTTTCTATTATTTTATGGCAAATGTTGCAGGAGTTAATCAGGCATTTTTGAGAGAGCTATTTTTTTTCGAAGAGTCGAGAGAGCAGATACGTTCAATGCTCGTGTCTCTTTCGCCAAAATATATTGTACTAGGTGGCGATATGCCAGGTTACGACAGTGCGTTGTACATAGAGTTGGCTCGTAAATTAGGTATTGCGTCGTTCGTTATTCCAGCAACCATGTCAAATGGACAGGAGCAGGCTGAGATTTATTCTGCAGACTCTAATTATCAGATGAATGGAATTATAGGAACGCTGATTTCGAAGCTTTTTCCACGATGGTGTAAAGAATACCACGGAATGACTCTATTCAGAGTTCCACTGTCAAGAATGCTTGCTATGCTATGTCTTGGACTTGATTATGAGAAGCCTTGGGTCTTCAATAGTTCAAATGCTGATATGGTTTTTCTGGAGAGTAAGGCTATGAAGAATTATTATAATTCAGCGGGCCTATCAGCAAGTAATTTAGTAGTGACTGGATCTCCATCATGTGATCGTCTGTATTCTATAGTTGAAAATAATAACGGTTTGAAATCCCGGCTTATTAAAAAGTATTCTTTAAACGAGAGGAGAAAAACTATTTTGATAGCATTCCCACCAGACTTTTTTTATGTTAATGGGGGGAGACCTCAAAGTATATTTAAAAATCATGGTGAGGTCGTGTCATTTTTTTATAATTTAATTAATTCTGAAAATTCTGTTAGATGGCTTATTTCTTTGCATCCATCTATGAAGGCATTTGATTTTAAAGTATTTGAAGATATCGGTGCCAAAATTATAGAGGAGCCAGCATACATGCTGCTTCCTCTTGTAGATGTATATATTGCAACTGTATCCTCTACCATTCGCTGGGCAATTAGTTGTGGGGTTCCAGTGTTGAACTTTGACTTCTATCGATATCGATACAGCGATTTTATGAATTTGGATGGGGTTATATATGCTGATACAGAAATGAACTTTCTCGTTTCTTTTCGTGCACTGATTGAGCAAGATGACTATTACAATAAAGTAAAAGAATTTCAAAAAAATATATCAAGTCAATGGGGGGTGTTGGATGGAGCGTGTTGCTTAAGAATCTTAAAGTACATTCAGAGTATTGTACTTCACTAACTTCTGAAGTTTATAGGGATAATTATGAGTAAGAAAATATTGGATTTGGGTTGTGGCTGGGCGAAGCAGCCTGGAGCAATAGGTGTTGATAGGGCACCATTGCAAACGGTCGATGTGGTCGCGAATTTAGATACTTTTCCACTGCCGTTTAAGGAAGGCCTATTTGATGAGATCTATCTTAATGATGTCATTGAACATATCCCAGATACAATTAAATTAATGGAGGAAATTTACAGAATTTCAGCTCCATATGCTAAGGTTTATATTCGCGTTATCAATTGGAATAGTGAATATAACGCAATGGATCCAACTCATGTTAAATTATTTCATGAAAAAACGTTCAATTTTTTTGGGGAATACAAAGATCGACTTTACTATTCTAGTGCCCGATTTAAAGTCCAAGAGGTTAGAAAAGGATACAGTGCTAGATCGAAGAAGTTGTTCCGTAATAATATAAGGTTGCTAGAGTTCGCTAGCTATTACCTTAATAATGTGCTTGAAGATCTTAACTTTGTTCTGATAGCAGAGAAAAGCGCTGATTCACTGAATACTACATTAGTCGATGAGTCCTTGGTTAGTAAACTAGCATGCCCCGCGTGCATATCAAATAAGTTTATGTCGGGTAGCCAGTCTAACGCCGGATTCAATGTTCACAATAGTCGTTGGTTAATTTGCAATAATAGTTGTGGATTTAAGTTCCCATTATTTGAAGGCTTGCCATTTATTTCCCATGAGTTGGGGGGGCAATTTGCAAAAATAGCTGTCAATGATCTGCCAGATGGGGAGATACCCAGTGCATTCGAAAGGATAAAAGCTGATGCATAAATTGGTGAATGGATGAATGGATGAATTTTGCTTCTAATAATTGGGGTAGTCCAGTCGAATATGGAGAAATACAAATATTTTCAAGGCATCTAAGCTCCAAATATTCATTCCGTCTTTGCTTGCCTACATAATCGAAAAATTTATGATATGAAACGCGCTTTATTGTATGTATATATTGATACTCATTTTATTGAGTTATTTCGTGTCGCCAAAATGTTGAGAAATTCCGGGCGGTACGAGGTTGTGTTTTTCTTTGAGTACCATTATGGTGCTATTGAGCGAGATTTGAAAATAGCACATGATGCTGGATTCATATGCCTAGATAAGACAGGTTCTCGGTTTAGACTTGAAAAGTCTGATGGTGTTACGGCTACGCATATTTCAAATAATATTCTGTCTCCTGTTGCGCCCATTAATTTTGAGCGGGATAATAGTATCCTGGCAATGGTAATTGATTTTGGATTGAAATTCAAGTCTCGGCATCCTGACTTATATGGTTCTGCAGCATTTGTTGTTTTAAAGTATCTAGCAAGGCTATTTATAAAATGTGTACTCCTTGCACGGATAATTTTGAGGCTTACCAAAGCATTTATTAGCAATTTTTCATTGCTTAAATTCGCTGCAAGAATTTCTCCAGATCTGCCGATTCTGGTAGTGCACTACAGTAACATGCTTCGACTGACGACTAAAATTGTTTCAGATATCAAGCCTGATGTTGTAATTCTTCCAGAAGCTAATATAGCCTATGCAACTGCAGCTTTAACTCGAGCTGCACACAAGATGCGTATCGCTGTAGTAATTGTTCCTTTTACTATTGCTAATGCAACGGAACTCGCAGAGGCATATTGGCACAATCCAGATTTCGGTATGGGGTCTAAGCTGAACCGATTTGTTGCTATTCTATTCCCAAGGTGGGTTTTGTCATATAAGGGTAGAGAAATTCTGCCTGCACGAGGTGCTCAGATTATAGCTGCCGAGTTGTTTCGACTGACGCCTCCGCTGCCATGGATTATTAATAGTGGTGACGCGGATGTTATAGCTGTTGAAAGTCAACGAATGCAAGAATATTATCTTGATGCAGGGTTGCCTGAATCGAAACTTGTAGTTACGGGTGCAATGTCTGATGATATTCTCAATAGGGGTTTGCTTTGTGCGAACACTCTTCGCGCTAGTTTGTATGAGGAGCTTGGATTTACAAATAGCTTGCCAATGTTGTTGTGTGCTTTGACTCCCGATCAGATTCGTACAGGTCGTGAGGGATGTGATTTTATAAATTATACGACTCTGCTTGATTTCTTGCTTAATAATTTGGCTTTGGTTAAGAACTTCAATGTTGTCATCAGGCTTCATCCTCGTATGAAGATTGAAGATTTCATGTTCGTTGAGGATTATGGAATTAAGGTGGCTGCCTGGGACACAGCGGACCTTATACCCCTATGTGATATATATGTAGCGAGTGTTTCCGCTACTATTCGTTGGGCAATCACGTGCGGAAAGCCGGTAATTAATTATGATGTCTACCGGTACAGATATCAGGATTTTACTCAAGTCAAAGGCGTAATTACAATCGAGGAAAAATATGATTTTATAAAAGTACTTTCTCGACTCACTAATGATATGGATTACTACAATGAGATTGCAACAGCTCAACGGCAAGAGGCAAAATATTGGTCCAATCTAGACGGAAAATCCGAGGAGCGATTGCTTCGGCTAATTGATTTGCATACGAATTGAATTGATAATATCATACCTATATATTGCTAAAAGCTACAAAAGCTCATAGTTTTATATATCCATTGAAGCGGATTATTATTTTAAGTTAACAAATGCAAACTGCCGTCAATCCAAAAATAAAACCAAGAGCTCTGATTTGCGGTGTCTCTGGACAAGATGGTTCATATCTTGCGCAATTCTTAATCGAAAAAGGTTATTCCGTAATTGGAACTTCTCGTGATCCGAGTATGATTAATCAATTTGGAAGTCAAATCCCAGATAAATTGTGTGGGGTAAGAGTAGTATCCATGGCTATCCATGATTTCCGTAGCGTTCTTCAAACTCTTTCACATTTCGAGCCTGATGAGGTCTACAATCTTGCTGGTCAAACTTCAGTCGGTTTGTCATTTGAGCAACCAGTTGAGGCCATTGAGAGCATTGCGATTGGAACGCTCAATCTTCTAGAGGCGATGCGTTATCTAAAGCGGCCAGTTCGATTCTATAACGCAAGTTCCAGCGAATGCTTCGGAGATATTGGTAATCAGGTTGCAAATGAAAATACGCCTTTTATGCCTTGCAGTCCGTATGCGGTTGCGAAAGTGTGCGCACATAATTTAGTATCGAACTATCGTGAATCCTATAAAATGTTTGCTTGTTCTGGAATTTTGTTCAACCATGAATCTCCTAGAAGGCCTGAGCGATTTGTGACCCAGAAAATTATTTCGTCAGCAAGCAGAATTGCAGCAGGATCGGATGAGATATTAAGACTTGGTAATCTGGCTATCTATCGTGACTGGGGCTGGGCGCCAGATTATGTAGAAGCGATGTGGTTGATGTTGCAGGCAGATCAGCCTATCGATTATGTTATTGCAACCGGAAAAACAGTGTCTCTTGAATATTTTGTGGAGAAGACCTTTGCTTATTTTGGACTTGACTGGCGAGCCCATGTTCAAACTGATCCTTCGCTACTTAGGACGTCAGATATTATGCACGGAGCTGGTGACCCGCAATTAGCAGCCAGAAACCTTGGGTGGAAAGCAAAACATGATGTGGATGATGTGATTCGAGCCATGTGCATTCATGCTTTTAGCATGCATAACGACAGATAGAAATATTTTGAGACAATTGTAAATAATCATTATTCATGATCGTCTTTTTATACAAGAATCAAAAAAGCGCAAAAAGCAATATCGGAAGGTTTGTGTAATGTCGATGGTAAGGATTGAAAACGCTTACAGAACTTGTTTGATCATCTAGCTACGACTGATGCTTACCTCGCTTGCTTATTAAATTTTTGTGGTGCCTGCAAGGGGTGGGTTAATATCGAATACTTTTTATTTGTATATACAGAGTGCCAGTTTGAAAAGGGCATTAATGAAAAGTTAGTATTCTTAACAATTACATAATCGATCGAGTAATTTAGTTCTGACGCTTCTTTAGCGCGAATTGTTAGCCAATGTTCGAGTTGTTGATGTTGACTTGCATCTGTAAGTGCGTTGGACATACCACTGCCGTATGAGTAATATGCTACCAATTCAAGAAAAATTAACGCGTCTGCAATATCATTCTTGTATGGATATGCCGCTGGATTCTCGCCCATTACGTGAGCAAAGTATTTTTGACTATCTTCTTGTTTGAGATTAATTATCGAGGAAAGAAGTTCTTGTTCTCTGCCAAACAGGCGCATGCAGTAGAAATAACGCCGCAACTCTTCGTCGCGTGTTCTTTTGGTTAGACCGTACATTGTGTAAAACGGTTTGGCATGAGTGTAAATGGGTAGAAAATATGCATCATCAATATCCTCAGATGCGACTATGGTGTCAATAGGTAGATTCTTGTCAATCCAGTCAAGTAATTCCCATTTGTCGCGCTCCATAAAACCTTTCCATGCGCCAACATCGGGATGCTGCGTTTGTAATGTAAAAACAGCCAATAGAACAAAAGATGATAGTTGCCACCTCCAACGCAGTTTGTCACCAAACTTGGTCAATGAGAGCCAACGACGAGTAAGGTGTAGCGCTATAAAAACGGTAATAGACCAAACATAGATGACTGCTCCCCGCACCCAAAGCCGACTGCCGAGCTCAACGCTGTCACAAAACATGCCGATTAGCGCGGCTGAAACAATTAGAGCTGCGATAAATGCGCGTTCTTTTCCAAGGGCGCGCCATATGATAGGTATAAGTGTAAGGAGAAGTAGAAATTGCCACTTTACAACTAAACCTAGAAACTGACCATGTCTGAGTTCTTGACCTAGCGAGGTTAGTGAGTATGAACGCAATTGAATATAACCCCATAGAAGGCCTGCAACTCCCGCGAATGTGATTCCAAGCAGGCGCCAAGGTACAGCACGGTTGGCTATTGATGTAAAAATAGTCGTCAACCCTAAAGCTAATACCAATGTCCCCCCAACGCTTATGCTGAACATTCCCGTCAGACTAGCCATTAGTACTGAACCAATGTAAGTAATCAATTTCTCATTTTGAAGCCACCGTGCAATTAGTGCCGAGGCAGCTAAACCAACAGCCCAAAATAAGTTGGGATTAACTAGCCGTGTTGTGTTTGAGCTATAGGTCAGAAGGTTAGCTGCCCAGTAGGGGCGGCCATAGTAAAAACTGCTTCCGAAGGCATCTATGAGCAACAGTCCAAATAAACTTATCAGTAAAATAGATGCCCCCCCCTTTTTTTCAGCTCCTAACAAGACCATCACGAATACTGAAAAACAGAATGAGAGAAGTGCTGTATGCAAAATAGAAGTTGCCAATACTGCGTCGCGTGACGTTGGAGTTAGGAGTGTTGCTATTCGATAAATTCCATGGCTGGTGTATAAAGCTGCTGCGTAGGAGTTGGATATTGAATTGATGTTTCTGTGGTCACCGCCGTCGGGGTCTTCTGAGCGAGCTTTCGTCGATGTAGTCCTTTCCGGAGCGTGTCGTGATAGGGTAAAATAAAAGTAGTTGTCACCAACATCGGTTCGTGGGCCAGAGATGAGCACGCCAACCTTATCTTGCGATGTGTGAAAGCTCCTAACCAGGGCGTCTGCATGAAGAAGTAGTCCAACGCACAATGCGGAAAGCAACAAGATTGCCCATACATGTTTTGACCAATAAAAATCTACAGCACTACGGTGGGATGAAAATTGGCTACTTAAAGTATTCATTGGTTATAAATTTTGTGGTGTTATGTGACCTGACCTAGGGATTCATGACACTGAAGCGGCTTATTACTTCAAACTAGTTGGTGGCATAAATGATTGGATTTTCAAAAATAGTAAAGTGCCGGATTTGTGAAAATACAGATCTGGTTCCGGTTGCTGATCTTGGCGAGCAATATCTTACGGGTATTTTTCCAAAACAAGTAGAGAAAAAAATAACTCAAGGACCACTTCGTTTGGTTAAATGCCATGGCAATGATAATGTTTGTGGCTTGCTACAGTTGGAGCACAGTTATGATTTGGGCGAAATGTATGGCCGAAACTATGGCTATCGCTCCGGATTAAACCCTAGCATGGTACGTCACCTTGAGAATAAGGTCGCACGGATTGTTCAAATGGTTCCCCTGCAAAATGGCGACTTAATCTTAGACATTGGAAGCAATGACGGTACCACGCTAAACGCGTTCTCGCCTGAGCTGAAATTGCTTGGCGTTGACCCTACAGGCGACAAATTTCGAAGTTTTTACAGGTCGCATGTTGACTTGATTGTAGATTTCTTTTCTGCAGATCTGGTCGCCGAGGCGTGTGCTGGCCAAAAAGCCAAAGTCGTTACTTCTTTCTCAATGTTTTACGATCTTGAGAGTCCTGTCGATTTTGCCAAGGATGTTGCCAAAACACTTGCGCCAGATGGAATTTGGGTTTTCGAGCAGAGCTATATGCCTTTGATGCTCGAAAAGGGGGCTTATGACACAATTTGCCACGAGCACCTTGAGTATTATGGTCTGCGACAGATTGTTTGGATCGCGCAATGTGCTGGATTAAAAGTAATTGATGTTGAATTCAATGACGTCAATGGGGGCAGTTTTTCCGTCGTGGCGGCTTTGCAAGGCTCGGTTTGGAGAGATATAAACGGAATCGTTGAGCGAACCCTGGCGGACGAAGTGTCAAAAAACTTATCCAACCTAGAGCCATATGAATTATTCGCGAGTCACATAAATGAGAGCAGGGAATCGTTATTGGCCTTTCTCGCGGTTGCGCGGAGCGAGGGACGGCGAGTTTGTGGATTGGGCGCCTCGACAAAAGGAAACGTCATCCTTCAGTATTGCGGTCTAACTGCGGGTGACATTGATGGAATCGGGGATGTAAATCCGGATAAATTCGGCGCCCTTACCCCGGGGACATGGATACCTATCATTTCCGAGTCTGAAATGATTGAATCGGCGCCTGACTATTTGCTTGTGTTCCCATGGCACTTCCGGGATTACTTAGTCAACAACCCCGCACTTGCTGGCCAGAGTTTGGTATTTCCCTTGCCTAAGCTTGAAGTCGTAAAGGTATGAGCGCAAATGTTTATTGAGGAAGCCTTGTACGCTAAAATTGTCGAATCAATGCCGATACCCTGCGTTGATCTTGTTGTAATGGACCGAGTGGGTAGGATTTTGCTACTAAGACGAAAAAATGAACCTGCTTCAAACCAGTGGTGGTTTCCGGGTGGCCGTGTGCTTTTTGGCGAGTTGAGGCCAGATGCTGCAAGGCGAAAGCTTAGGCAAGAATGTGGGCTTACGCAAATCGAATCACTTGAGGAAATAGGGACATTTGATTGGTTTTTTAGCCTTGAGAAGGGGAAGAAAATTCATTCCGTCACCACACTATTTAAGGTTGTTGTGGATTCGGATGAAGAAATAATTCTGGACGAACAGAGTATTGATGCGCGGTGGGATTACTCGAAAGGCTGGTCGCGTAACGATCTTGATTCCATGGTGATGCAAGGACTTTCCGCATTGATTACATTTTAGTATTATTCCGTTTTTTGAGTTAAGTTGGTTGGGTTAAGGCCTATAAATCAGAAATGAAATGCGACAATGAATGCTTTACTAATCTTCGCTTTCTGACTAGTGCTCGCAATGAACAATGACATAGTATTTTCCCCACTTTCTGCCGAAATGGTGGAGGAGACTTCTTCGATGCACATTAGATTCATGCCAAATGACCTGGCCTCGAGGATGGGACTTAGCGCCGTTCGTGATATTTTTCATCTGGGCACAATAGAGTATTCTGGGGGGGTTGGATTTGTAGCTCTAAGTGGCGGAGACATTGTTGGCTACTGTTTGGCGCATGTGGATTTCAGCGCATTCTCAAAGTTTCAACATCGGAAGATTTCCCAAAATTTTAGGGGACTTCTAATTAAAATATTTCGCCACCCGTCACTTATTGCCAGTCTCTTTGGTGCTCGTCGATACCTTCGGGCGTACCCGTTCTTTGTAAATCTTGGGCCTCTCTTAGTCAGGCCTGATTTTAGGAAAACCAATGGGTTGGGAGATGGGCGCATTTCTATTGCCGCTGAACTGGCAAGGATGACATTTGAAAGGGTCCATGAATTGGAGCCAGACTGGCCTGTACTGACAATGATCCGTCCCGACAATATGCCAAGTATTAGTGCAGTGGCGCAGGGGGCGCGTCGTGCGAAGTATATTTTGGAGAAAAAGTCGTCGATTACATTCGGGCGCGACTTCCGATTAGTCTATGAATTTCGTGCTCAACCGACCGTCGACTTAGCATCAGCATCAAGAAAATGAACAAAAGCGAATTAGTCCAAGAATATCGGCTAGCCCTCAAAGCGTCAATGTTGCCGTACTTGGCCGATGCGATTGACTCGTTGTCCAAGGAGTCCCGCTATGAGGAGTTGCTTGGCGAAATCTTGATATTGCTCAAACGGGGGTTCGCGGAGAAGGATTGGCCAAAATGGGCGGCTGGTGGAACGATGAAATTCAACCGCAGCGTTATACAGGCCGAAATTCAGTTTCGGGAGACCAATCAATACAGCCACAGTCGGGATGATTTTGAGGTTGTCAACGACACCGTATACAAGGATGAACAGGTAATGGAGGGCTATTACCTAGTTGGCCTGTTACTTTCCTATTTCACATGGGTTCATCAATATTGGATGCTTAAGTTTTTTCAGGATGCTTTTTTGGCACGTCGGGGATCGGTCGAAAGCATCATGGAATTTGGTGTTGGACACGGCTTATTCTCCCTCTTAGCGTCAAGGCACTGGCGGGAATCAAAGATTACCGTTACCGATATTAGTCCGCATAGCCTTGCGTTTGCTCGGCGGCTCCTCATTGCCGATGGCAAGGTGGACGGTGCCATCTATCAGCAGTTCGACGTTATGAAGAGCAAGCCACTGTCAAGAGTGGATCGGCTCATTTGTTCGGAGGTTCTTGAGCACGTACCGGATCCGCTTGCACTCCTTAGGCTAATCCGTGAGTCCCTCCAGCCACAAGGGTATGCATTCGTCACTGCCGCGATTAACTCGCCACAGGTCGATCACATTTACCTTTTCACCAGTCGTGAGGAGGTTGAGGACATGGTTAAAGAGGCGGGCCTGGTAGTGCTTAGTGCATTACCTGTAGTACA
>JACCDH011569594.1_pt1 | contig 22768 bp, 20 predicted proteins | sample 7442481 | NCBI WGS metagenome assembly JACCDH01 (sample SAMN15323433, study PRJNA562643) | freshwater metagenome | isolation source: river surface water | place: USA:Blue River Watershed | collected 2017-08-15
ACCCGATCTACTTTTGTAGGGCTGTTTTTAATCCTACTTGTTTTTACTTTATCTACACTATACTTTAAAAGAAAGTCAAGTAAAAAGTCCATTGCGGTGCAATTGGCACTGTTTATTGTTCCTGTAGTGATTGCATTTTTCGCCGCTAATATGGTTTTAGAAAATGCCATCAATATACAAGGAAGCCAAGGGGGCTATGGAACCGTAACTAAAAGGATTGAAGATATTTCAATTGCCAAAGGAAGTGACCGTTTACACCTATGGTCTGCGGCGATTGACTACTTTACAAAACATCCCATTTTGGGTGGAGGCTATGGGAACTGGAAGTTGGCTTCCATCCCCTATGAGAAAGAATTTACCAACGACTTGTTTGTACCTTATCATTCTCACAACGACTTTTTAGAAACCTTTGCCGACCTGGGCATTATTGGAGGGGTCTTGTATGCGGGATTATTCTTATTGGTGTTTTTGTTTACCCTGCGTATTTGGCGCAATCAAAATTTAAAAGAATATCACTTAACTGCGACCATTGCTTTTATGGGTATTACCTGCTACTTTGTAGATGCTTTCTTGAATTTTCCTACAGAGCGAACTTCCATGCAAACCATGTTTGCCTTTTCAGCAGCCTTGGTATTTGCGCCTCATTTTCTTTTGGAAAAGAAAGAGCAGGTTGGAGCCCAAAATTTTCTTTCAACTTGGGGCCCTAAATTATTTTTGCTTTGCTGCTTTTTAATCCTAGTGCCATCTATTTATATCAATCAACAGGTATACAAGTCCTTAAAGGTGCAGAAATATGTGATGGGAGAGATTGATGCCGATCCTAAAATGGCATTAGATGAAGTGAAGGACGCCTTTCCTACTTTCCCTAATTTATCTACTTCTACTTTGCCTATACCTGCCCTAGTAGCTAGGTATTATTTTAGAGATAAGCAATATGACCAAGCAATGCGCTTGTTGAATGAGAGTCAACATCTTAATCCTGCCTTGCATTATAACGACTTTATTAAAACAGCCGTGTTTGCCGCTCAACAAAATTTCGACAGTGTTTCTTTTTATGCCAAACGTGCTTTTTACAATTGGCCGAGAGCAACCAGTTATTACAAAAATGTAATCTTTGCTGCCTCCAGACAAAAAGATACTGCCGAGATTAATAAGGCATTTGCGACCTATGTAAAATATAGAAATGAACCAGAAGCATGGAATCAGTTTTTATTGGGACGTTTTGAATTGTTAGGCCCTAAGAATGCCTACTCCTTAAAAATGTTGGATTCTGCTTTGAAATTATTCCCTAAAGACACCACCACTTTTGTGAGAATACGGGGCTTATTTGCAAGTGGGGGCGCCGCCATAGCACCAGCAGCCAATGATTATACTGTAAGAGGTGTTCAAGCATTTCAAAAAGGAAATTATTTAGGTGCAGCTGAAATGTATAAAAAGGCATCGGAAGCAGATCCTACCAATTATACCCATATTGAAAATTTAGGTATCTGTTATTATTCCGCAAAGCAATTTGAAAGAGCGATTCCTTATTTTGATAAAGCCATTGGTTTACCATCAGCCACTACTGGAAAATCTGAATTCTTTAAAGCCATGTGTTTAATTAGTTTAGGGAAAAAGGATCAAGCCTGCGGAGCTTTGCAAGCTGCAAAGCAAAAAAAATACCCTAATGTGGATCAGTTTATTACGGCCAATTGTAAATAGTTTGACTTCTTTGTATTTTCACCTTGAGATTTACTTTTTAATCAGGACAAACTGTTTTAATTTTAACCCATAAATCAGTCCCTGAGCATGTCCAACGAAACTAAAATAACCTGTCCTAATTGTGGTCAAGAAATTGACGTAAATAGTGTAATCTCCCATAATTTAGAAGAGGAGTTTAAGAAAAAGTACAATGCTAAATGGGTAGAGGAAAAAAAGAAATACCAAGAAGAAGTTGACAAGCTAGAGAAGCAAAAGCAAGAAATTGAATTGCTAAAAGAAAATCAAGAATCCTTGGTGGCCGAAAAATTAGCTGCTGCAGTAAAGGCTGAAAAAGAAAAATTTGAGCAACAAATAAAGGCTCAATTACAAGAAGAGCAATCGGAACGTATTGCCTCAATGACAAAAGAATTACAAGAAAAATCCGAACAAGTTAAGGAGTTGAATAGGGCAAAGGCCGAGATTGAACAAATTAAAAGAGAGAAGGCCGAAATGAAAGAAGCCATTGAAGCCGAGACGGCCAAGTTGATGAATGAAAAAATTAACGAGGAAAAAGAAAAAATAAGAAAAGCAGAGCACGATAAAAATGAAATGGTGGTTGCGGAATTACAAAAGCAATTGGATGATCAAAAGCGTTTAACAGAAGAAATGAAACGCAAGCAGGAACAAGGTTCTATGCAATTACAAGGGGAAGTGCAAGAATTGGCGATTGAAGAATGGTTGACTTCTAATTTTCCTTTAGATACGATTGAAGAAATTAAAAAAGGAGATCGTGGTGCGGACTGCGTTCAAATTGTACATACGCGTTCTACTCAAAATTGTGGCACCATTTATTACGAGAGTAAGCGTACCAAAAATTTTGAACCCAAGTGGTTGGAAAAATTAAGAGATGATATTCGTGCTAAAGGCGCCAATATTGGTGTATTGGTTACGGATGCCTTTCCTAAGAATATGGACCGGATGGGGATGGTGGAAGGAATTTGGGTTTGCTCTTTTGAAGAGTTTAAAGGACTTTGTTTTGTATTAAGAGAGAGTATTGTTCAATTAAGTTTGGTAGCGGCTTCTCAAGAAAACAAAGGAGAGAAAACTTTAATGTTATATGATTTCTTAATTAGCAATGAATTTAGATTACAAGTGGAAGCGATCGTAGAAGGCTTTACGCAAATGCAAGCCGACCTTATCTCCGAAAAGCGCTCAATTATGGGACATTGGAAGAAAAGGGAGAAACAAATTGAAAAAGTGTTGTTGAATACGAACTATATGTACAATTCTATCAAAGGGATCGCAGGTAGTGCCATTCAGCCTATTAAAACCCTAGAATTACCCGACGCCAATTTAGAGGACATCGAAGACGAAGAATAGTAAGTGGGATAAGTGAACCAATCCGCCCGTAGGTTGTTATACTTTAAATAGCAACATGAAAGCCCTCTATATTTCTCTTGGTTTATTGGCCATTTACTTTGTGTTTCAGTCCTTTATCACAGCAAATGCTTTGAAAACGGAAAAGCAAAAATTCAGGACGGTTTTAAAAGACAATGAATTAGAAATTCGTTTCTACCCTCCAGCGATGATGGCTACCATTTATTCGGATGCCACTAGCTATAAAGGAGCTGCCAATAGCGGCTTTAGAAAACTTGCTCGTTTTATATTTGGAGGAAATGAACAAAACACGGGCATTTCCATGACGGCGCCGGTAAGAATGAATATGTCGGAAAAAGGTTCAGAAATGAGCTTTGTAATGCCTAGCAAATATGATGAAAAAACCTTGCCTAAGCCCAAAGACGCAAGTATACATATTCATCAGTCTCAACCACAATATGTGGCTGTAATTTCCTTTGGGGGTTATGCAAGCGACGAAAAAATAAACACCTACAAAAACAAATTGACGCAAATTTTAAATCAGCGTAAAATTAAAATTACAGGTGTGTATACTTTTTTAGGATACAATGCGCCTTATCAATTTTTAGCTAGAACCAATGAAGTTATAATCCCTATTGAATGGAAAGAATAGATATTGATAGAGTGATTGAAATGGCTTGGGAGGATCGAACTCCTTTTGAGGCCATCTTAGTGCAATTTGGATTGTCTGAAGCAGCTACCATTAAGCTTATGCGTTCCGAACTTAAACGCAATAGTTTTAATTTATGGCGTAAGCGGGTAAATAGTGGAATAAGTCAAAAACACCTTATGAAAAGAAGTGACGACATTAAAAGATTTAAGTGTTCCAGACAAAAGGCTATCTCTATGAATAAAATCAGCAAGCGTTAATTGCTTACTATTTCAAGCCTATTCAAGACTATTTCCTTTGTAGGCTAATTTAGGTTGCAGGATACTTTTTCTTTTTACAAGCCTCGCTACAATACTTTACTTCCTCCCAACTTTTTTCCCATTTCTTTCTCCAACTAAAGGGCCTATTGCAATGCAAGCAGATTTTGGAGGGCAGGTTTGCTTTATGCACGGTTTTGGATCTGCTATTTTTCATGGAATCATTTGTCTAAAGGTGAGGTTTATCCTTGGGCCATTTACTTTTTTTGATTTGGGTAAAGCGTGCCACCAGTTTTGTTGTAAACTACCCGCCATTTCCAATAAAGACCCATTTTCAAGAAGTAGAGATTGGGTTTCCTTAGTGGCTTTGTGTTTAAAACTAAATTTTCTTGCTGCGCCCATACTTAAAGAAGCGATAGAGCTATTAGGAGCAATCTCTTTTTCATCGTCACTATGCCAGCCCATTCCCTCGTCTCCATCGTGATATAGGTTTAGTAAACAAGCATTATAGTGTTGATGGGTATGGTCAGTAATGAATGCTTTTAATATCAATAAAAAAGGGGGCCAGGGTAAGCCTTTTTTGGTTTTGTTGGAATAGGTATATTCAATAAGTTCATCTGCGTAAAAAGCTACCTTTCTTTTGGTCGTAATTTCTTTGCCAAACATAATTACTTTCTCATTGGCCCATTCAATTTTGTGGAAGAGTTCTTCCCAATAATAACTGTTTTGTTCCGCAGTTAAAATAGGTCCAAAATAATGCGCTTGTCCATCCTGGTTTATGATATTTGGAAAATTTATTTTCATGAGATGTTTTGTCTTGATGATGATCTGAATTTTGTTTTCCTTTGCGCTTCTACAACAAATTTACCGCATAATTGTTTTACTCTAAACCTATCTCATGCAAGCAGCCATCCATCAATTAAAGTCAAGTATACAGCCTACTAGGGAAAACTTATTAGCCCATCCCGTATATGCTCAAATTAAGGATTTTGAAGGCATGCAAAAATTTGCAAAGTACCATGTGTTTGCAGTATGGGATTTCATGAGCTTATTAAAATCCTTACAAATAGGACTTACTTGCGTTCAATTGCCATGGGTGCCTGTTGGTTCTGCGAATACCCGTTTTTTAATCAATGAAATTGTTGCTGGAGAAGAGTCGGATATGGATGAGCAAGGAAATAGAATCAGTCATTTTGAATTGTATTTGGCCGCAATGCAACAAATGGGTGCAGATGCCAGTAAAATGGAACAATTACTTGCTTTGTTAAAGGCTGGTAAGTCCATTCAGGAGGCCATTGAGGCAACGGAGGTACCCAACTCGGTTAAACAATTCTTGCACTATACTTTCCAAATTGCACAGGAAGCCCCCTTGCATGTAAAGGCTGCTGTATTTACTTTTGGAAGAGAGGACTTAATCCCTGATATGTTCACCCAGATTTTGAATAAAATTTATGCGGAACATCCAGATAAGGTTTCCATATTTAAATATTATATCGAAAGGCATATCGAAGTAGACGGGGGACACCATAGTCAACTTGCTACGGAAATGGTTGCGGAACTTTGTGAAAATGACGCTCATAAATGGGAGGAAGCTACCCAGGCGGCGATCAAATCTTTAGAAATGCGCGCCCATTTATGGAATGCAATCATCGAATAGCTCCTTTACTCAACCTTTTCCTATTATTTGTGTTTTACTGATATAACAATTTACGTTTTATGGGTAATTATTTAGTAGTAGGAGGATCCTCCGGTATTGGCTTACAAGTAGTACAGGATTTAGCAGCAGAAGGACATCGGGTTCATGCCACTTATCATCAACATCCAATAGAAAATAATGGATCTATTAGTTATCATCCATTAAATGTATTGGAGGAAACCTTGGATTTTGGTTTTTTAGATACGCCGTTGGATGGCTTGGTATTTTGTCCAGGAGCGATTAACCTAAAACCGTTTGCAAGAATTACGCCTTCTGATTTCATAGCAGATTATCAATTGCAAGTAATTGGCGCCGTTAAAGTCATTCAAGCAGTCCTGCCTAAATTAAAAGAGGTAGAAAACGCATCCATTGTATTATACTCCACGGTGGCCGTGCAAGTGGGTTTAAATTTTCATTCCTTAGTAGCTAGTTCAAAAGGAGCTATTGAAGGATTGACAAAGGCACTTGCAGCCGAATTAGCGCCAAAAATTAGAGTAAACTGTATTGCGCCATCTTTAACCAATACTCCATTGGCCGCTAGTTTATTAAACAACGAACAAAAGATGGAAGCCAATGCGCAAAGACATCCGTTAAAACGTGTGGGCACATCCGAAGATTTGGCCAATATGACCAGCTTTTTGCTTTCCTCAAAAGCTGCTTGGATTACAGGTCAAATTTTTCATGTAGATGGTGGAATGAGTACTTTAAAATAAGCAGTTTACTGATCAATTAATTTATAAAAGCCCGAACTATGTTTGGGCTTTATTGTTATATAGTTATGTCCATTATTAAAGTAAATCATATTAGTAAACATTTTGGCAACCTAAAGGCAGTAGATGACCTTAGTTTTGAAGTAAAGCAAGGGGAAGTGTTTGGGTTTTTGGGTCAAAATGGATCTGGAAAAAGTACCACTATTCGCATGTTGCTTTCTTTAATACATCCAACCAGTGGCCATATAGAACTTTTTGGCATGCCCTTGGAACGTAATCGCAACGAAATACTCGAAAAGGTAGGGGCTATTATTGAACGTCCAGATTTATATCCTTATTTAAGTGCAAAAGAGCATTTGCACTTATTTGCCAAAGTAAGGAAGCAAAAAATTGCAGGATCTGCAATAGAAGGAACCTTAGATAAAGTGGGTTTACTAGACAGAGCATCGGACAAAGTGCAAACCTTTTCATTGGGGATGAAACAAAGATTGGGCATAGCTATTGCACTCGTTCACAATCCCCAGCTTATTATTTTGGATGAACCTACAAATGGATTGGATCCTCAAGGCATTGCAGATATTCGTAATTTAATCCAAAAGCTTTCAAAGGAAGAAGGAAAGACGGTCCTCGTGTCTTCTCACTTGCTTTCTGAAATTGAACAAGTGGCTACTCAAATTCTGATTATTCATAAGGGTAAAAAAATGGTAGAAGGTGCTACCAAGGATTTGTTGGACCCAGAGAAAAAAATTGTACAAATTAAAAGCCTGGATGATGCGAAATGCATGCAAGTGCTTTTGGCGGGAAGTTTTAGCAACTATATTCTCCCTAGAAAAGAAGGGGTATTTCTAAAACTACCAACTTATGAAATTCCTTTATTAAGTGAAAGCTTAATAAAAGCGGGTGTTCCAATTATAGGTATTGAGACCAAGAATTCCCTAGAGGATTATTTTTTACTAGTCACTTCAAATTTATAATTATGTGGTCTTTGATAAGTGTAGAGCTTTATAAAATATTTAGACGTCCGCGCACCTATATTGCCTTTGGTGCTATTGCTGCATTGATTGTAGTGATACAATTAGGTTTAAAAATAGATGGAGACGCCTATGCTGGATTTTTAATGAAGGACATTAATGATACTTTAACGGTTGACGGTAAAGTATTAAATGGTTATTTAATTTGTTATATTTTATTACAACTTTTGTTGGTGCATGTTCCTTTACTAGTAGCATTAATTGCTGCGGATATGATTTCAGGAGAAGCCAATTTAGGCACTTTGCGTTTATTGTTTACCACGCCTTTTAGTAGAACGCAATGGGTATTGGCTAAATTTATTGCAGCTAGTGTATATACCATTCTACTATTAATTTGGCTAGCCTTTTTAGCGTTATTTGTAAGTATGTGGATTTTTGGTACCGATGATCTGTTTTTAATGAAGTCCAATTATGTGGTATTAATAGAACAACAAGATGTGCTATGGCGTTATGTGGGGGCCTTTGTGTTTGCGAGTTTCTCCTTGTTAACTGTAACCAGTCTTGGCTTTTTAATGTCCAGTATGGCCAATAATTCCATAGGTCCTATTGTGGGCACCATGAGTGCAATTGTATTTTTTACCATTTTAAGTACTTTAAATATTCCCTTGTTTTCACTTGTTAAACCCTATTTGTTCACGACTCATATGAATAATTGGAAAGAATTTTTTGACATTCAGGTAAACGGCGACAATGAAGCGATTACAGGCAGTATATTAAATGTTCCTAAAATTAAAACCTCATTAATTGTACTTACCCTTCATATTATTTTATTTGTTTCTGCTTCTATTGTTATTGTAAAAAAGAAAGACATTCTTAGTTAATTGATACCATGAAAAAACGATCCCCTTTATTCTTATTTGTATTCCTATTATTTGGCATAACTACCAATGCTCAAACGGACCCCTTGATTGAAAAAGTGAGTCAAAAATTGGCCTTGGTAAATGATTATGTAGCAGAAGGTACTATGAAAACAGATGTTGCTTTTATTAAAGCAAGCTTGGGCAAAGTAAAAGTGTACTTTAAAAAGCCCAATTTATTAAAAGTAAAAAAGGATGGGGGTATTTCTTTATTGCCGAGAGGAGGCGTATCCTTAACAATAAATACTTTATTGAATACTAAGCAATACACGGCCATTCCTGGGGGAAATCAGGTGTTAAATGGGAAAACCCTCACTGTTATTAAGCTTATTCCCAATGATGACAATTTGGATTGGGTGATTTCAACATTATGGATTGACCCCGTGGAAGCATTGGTATACAAAACGGCTACCACTACTAAAGAAAGCGGTAGTTATGAAATTACTATGCAATATGGTGCTTTTGCTAAATATGGATTAGCAAGCAAAATTGTGTTTAGTTTTAATACCAAGGACTACAAGTTACCTAATGGAATTACCTTAGAGTTTGGAGACGAAGATCCGACAGCTAAGCAAAAAGCTATGAAAAATAAAAAAGGGACTATTGAAATAACTTATCACAATTACACCATTAACAAGGGCATTCCTGCAGGAATATTGTAAAGGCTATTCCAGCGTACCAGCAGCCCATTTGTTTTTGAAGATACTGGTGAAAAACTTGGCTTTAAGCGCAATATTTTTTTGTTCACTTTCCAAATATTTCATCTCCCTGCTATTAATCAGGAATAAGCTACTTTCTCCAATTTTAAATTTCATATCCTCGGTATCCAATAAAGTCTTGTTCGCTTCTAAAGAGGAAGCGCTAAAGGAAATTTGTTGTTTCAATGAAGAGAATTCGGCAAAATTACTTCTTATCTTATTTTCAATTTCTACAGCTAAATATTTTCTATCCCAACCTAGGTTTTCAATTTTATTTTTCGTTTTACCCAATTCACCTCTAGCTTGTCTTTGGAATAGGGGTAGGCTAATGGTGAAGCCGTATTTATAATTGTTGTTATTATTCAAATTTCCAGGTAGTTGATAATTTTTCTCAAGCAAATTGTAGTTCATTTTTAGACTTGGAAAAAGTTCCACTGTTTTCAACCTCTTTTCAATCTCTAAGATGCTCATTTTTTGATTGGCCATTTCAATTTTTGGATGAAAGCGCATGCTATTATTGATAGTTTGCTCTAAATTATCCAATTGAATTTGATTGATATCGCCTGCAATGAATTGCTTGTCTGGGACAATGCTTGCATCTAAGGTATAGGGTAGTCCGTTTTGTGTCCAAAAGAAGTTGCTTAGCTCAAATTTCGCTTTTTGTAAATCAATATAGGCCTGCACTTCCATCATTTCAATGGTCTGCAACTGCATAAGGGATTCGGTGGTATCAATGGCGGCTCTGTCTCCAGATAAATAAGCGTTCTTTACTACTTGAAACCTTTGCTTATTATTGATTACCGATTTTTTGTATAATTCATGAACATAATAGGCGTTTACCCAATTCCAATAAGCTACACTTGCATCTAAGATCAAATCGTTTACCACCAATTTTTGTTCAAATCGAGTGAGTTCGACAAAATACTTCGCTTGATTCACAACAGACTTTCTCTTGTCAACTAAGAGTCCTCTAAAAGGGTCCATACTTACCCCTAAGTAAGAACTTTTGTATTTTGAAAGGGAAGGGTCTAAGTTTACACCAATATTGTTGTCAAGGCCTGCTTTGAAATCCAATCCATACCAAGTAGGTATTTTCAATTCACTATTATTATATTGATAGTAGAGTTGGTTGTCAAATGTTTTTTCCTCGGAACTCATTTGTACGGTTGGATCAAAAGTTGATTTCGCAACCATTAGCTCTTTTCTTGCAATTTCTTTTTGAAGCAAGGATTGTTTCACTACGGGGTGAAACTTTCTTACAATATCAATTGTATTTTCAATAGTCAATACCTTATCCTGCCCAATAGCAATATTGCTTTGGAAAAAAAATAGGAGTAGATAAATAACGGAGATAAAGCGCATTTTATTTAGATTTTTTATCTTCTTTAGTTTTATAGTAATCTGGAGGGAACCCATTAATCTGACGCCATAACTCATACCAAACAGGAACCGTTTTCAAAAGAGCAAATCCCCTAACGCCTGTACCTGTTCTAAGTTCTATAGGCCATGTTTGAACACTGGAATCCGGAACCACTAAGATTCTAAATTTGCCATTCTCATTTCTGTTGTTTTCGATCATACTGACCTCGCCTGCAAAAGTTCCATAACTATTATCTGGCCAGCCAGAAAATACAATTGCTGGGAAGCCATCAAAAGCCAATCTAACTTTTTGCTTGTTATTGATTAAAATCAAATCCATCGGACTCACAAAAAGTTCAACAGCATAATGAATATTGGTTGGCACCATCTCTACAATCATATCTCCTTCTTTCACGATTTCGTTGATTCCAGATTTTTTTGCTTTGATGATTTGCCCATCCTGTGGTGCAATTAACCATTTTTGATTTCCACGGGTAATGTAATTGGATAAAACGTTTGAGTTTTTTGCGATATCGCCTTCTGTAACTGCAATCTCCCCTCTGGAGGTGGCAATTTCACTTTTAGACTTAAACATTTTATCATTTGCATCCTGTTTAATGGAATTAATTTCAATTTGAGCAATACCTATTTCTTGTCTTGTATTTAGTAATTTTTGTTGTTTTTCAGTAAGTATAGCAGAAGCTTTGTTATTCTGCCCTGTTCTTTTTTCGAGTTCTACCAAAGAAATAACACCTTGGTTGTATAATTGCTTTCCTCTTTTTAATTGCTCTTCAGCAATTTTGTATTCAACTTCCGCAGCAATCATTTCGGCGCTATCACTTAGGACTTTTCTTTTGTATTGCTCAATTTTGTTTTGGTAAGCACTTATTTTAAGGTCTCGGTTGTTTTCGATAGCAGACACTTGATCTTGGATAGCACTAATTTTTTCTTGGTAAAATTGACGCTTTTGTTCTTTTGAACTAAGTTGTAACTTGGTTCGGTCAATTAAGTTGGCATCTAAGTAGTCGTCTTTTGTATCTGCTAATTCAACAAGGGTATCTCCTTTTTTTACAAAATCCCCTTCTTTAATATACCATTTAACAATTCTACCTGGAATAATGGTGTTGATTTGTTGTGGACGTTGATCCTGGTATCTAGTAGTTACCTGACCATTTGTATTAATATTCTGTGTCCAAGGGAGGAACAGCACGACAATTAAGAACAATAAGGACCCAATCAGCCATAAGCCAATCTTACTATTTCTGTCGTATCTATAAATATGCTTGGATGCTATAGGGGTATATCCTTGCTCGGTTTTAATTTTTTCTATTGTATTTTTCATAACTAATTAACTAAAGGTAAAACAGTGCTTGGTTGTCCAATTTTGTTGATTTTTCCATCTTCTAGCCAAATAATTTTATCTGCTTTTTCTGCGAATAGTTTATATCCGCTTGCAACTATACAGGTGGTATTTTTAAGAGAAAATAAATAATCCGTAATTCGTTGATTGGATTCTGCATCTGACAATTCAAATGGCTCGTCCAAAATCAATAACTCTGGTTGATTCATAATGGCTCTTAATATTAATATCTTTTTTGCGATAATGGTACTTAGCCCTTTTCCTGTTGGTCGCAATCTAGCATTTAACCCATCTGGCAATTGACTAATAAAGGAATCAATTCCTAAAATTTTTGCCACTTTCATAATTTCAGCAGCCTCAATACTTTCATTACCCATGCAAATATTGTCAAATAAGGTACCGTCAAATATGTCTTGCTCGTGATAAAAAATGCCAATATTTTTTCTAAATTCCTTCTGGTTTAAGTTGTTCAATGGAATTTTATTTACGTTAATGGTGCCAGTATAGTTTTTGATGGTTCCGCCAATAAGTTCTAATAATAAAGACTTGCCCGCACCCCCTTCACCCATAATGCATACCTTTTCTCCAGCTTGAATTGTGAAGGAAACATGGTCAATTAAATGTTTTTGCTTGTCATTTTTAAGACACAAATCATTTACATCAATTTCGGTACCCGTAGGATTTACTGGGTAAGTTAAATTGCCAATGGTTTCTTCGTTTTTTGATTTAATACTGTCTAATTTCTCTATACCGGTTAAAATATTATAACCTACTTCTAGGTTTAGAATTAATTTTTCCACTGCAGAAAGAATTAATAAAATGACAATCTCGGCAGCAATGAATTGACCAATATTCAATTGTTGGTTCACCAACAAGATGGCGCCAATAATGAGCATGATAGCAGAAATAAGTAGTTTAAACCCAATTAAACTCCAGTATTGAAATTTCAATATTTGAAAATGCTTTGTTTTGGAGTCCAAGTATTGCGTCACCAACTTGTCTGCTTTTTTCAAGTGAAAGTTATTTTGACTAGAAATTTTAAATGTTTTGTAAGAGCGCGCAATTTCTTCTAGCCAGCTAGCTACTTCATATTTATGTTCGCTTTCGTAATAAGAAGCTACTAGTCCTTTTTGAGTTGTATATTTTAAGATTAAGTATAAAACAAGGAATAATAACAAGCCTAGTGCAATAAATACGGAATTATAAAATGAAAGCAATAACAGGCCAAAAAGAATTTGAATCACAGCCAAAGGAATGTCAAGCAATAATTTTGACAAGCCTTTTTGTAAGGTAATCACCTCAAAAAAACGATTCATTAATTCGGGTAAATGATGTTTGTCTACTTCTGCCACTTCAATTTTTGGAATTTTATTTACAAATCCAAGTGAATAATTGGTAAAGATGCTTTGTTCAACTTTTTCTACAATTTTCATTTGATTTACTTGTAAAACACCTGAAATAAAAATGCCTCCTAGTACAATGCAAATTAAAAGTAAGATAGAGGCGGGCAATTGATTACTGCCTGCTGCTGCTTGTGAGAAGTTAATAATGGTTTGTATTCCTAGTGGCAAAGACAATTGAATGATACCACTTAAAATAGCATAAAAATAAATAGCAGTAATTTCTTTCTTTTCTAATTTAACAACGGTCAGTAACTTTTCAACCGATGCTTTAAAGGAAATTTGTTTTGTTGCAGCCATAATTTCTTTATTTAATAGTTGAAAACACTAAATCATTTAAAAACATAATTATTTGCTCTTCATTATTTGTTTTATTAAAATCAGTCAGCGAAGGTAAATTAAGCATAAAATAATGTTGTAGGTGAGCAACTTCAATGATCGTGGAAGCTAATGAATGAGGGTATTTATATTGAGGATTACACTCTAAAATAATTTCGGCAACCGTGTTACATAAATCTTTATAAGGCTTAAAATATTCATGTTTATTGTCATCCTGAACATGTTTTGTCAAGTAGGATTTAGATCCTTCAGATATAAGTATCTGATACAATAATGCTTCATCCACATGACTGGTCATTAAATCATCCTCCACGGTGGTGGCTAATAGGGTGATGACATTTTTTAGTTTGGTATTGGAATCTTTGATATTTTTTGTTTGGTAGCCAATTTGAAAATCTAACCAACCCCAATACCAGGATATAATGTAAACCAGTAATTTGTGTTTATTTTCAAAATATCTATAGACCCCTGCTTCTGTAGTCCCAATGGCTTCTGCCAATTTTTTAAACGTAAAAGACTCAAAACCAGCTTTTTCTATTAATTGGATGCTGTGTTTGATGATATTTCTCCCTAATTCTGATTGTTCAGGATCTCTCAGATATAGGGACTGATTCATCTTAATTTGTAGTTCTAGCTTCATTTTTGGCTATTTTAGGGACAAAAATATTAAAAAATAGATGTTTTACAACTATTTTTAATAGTAATACTATTATTTAAAATATTATTACTATTTTCATCTTTCTTAACAAAAACTAAAGACCAATGGATTTATTAAAACAATATAAAAACGATTTACCAGCAAGTATTGTAGTATTCTTTGTTGCCCTTCCATTATGCCTCGGTATTGCGCTCGCTTCGGGCGCGCCCTTATTTGCTGGAATAATTGCAGGAATTGTGGGTGGAATTGTAGTTGGGTTTGCAAGTGGTTCTCCTTTGGGAGTAAGTGGGCCAGCAGCTGGCTTGGCGGTGATCGTACTAACTTCTATAAGTAGCTTAGGTGGTTCTTTTCAAGCATTCCTTACGGCAGTAGTATTGGCAGGTATATTACAATTGCTATTGGGTTATGCTAAAGCAGGATTTATTGCGTATTTTTTTCCTAGCTCTGTAATTAAAGGAATGCTCACTGGTATTGGATTGCTGATTATATTAAAACAAATACCACATGCCATTGGTTGGGATAAGGATGCTGTAGGCGATGATGCGTTTATGCAAGCAGATGGTCAAAATACATTTACGGAAATCTTAAAGGCCTTTGAATTTATTACCCCAGGCGCTTTGGTGATTGCATTAATTTCATTGGCAATTTTAATATTATGGGATACGGTACTTACTAAAAAGCATAAAATTTTTCAACTGTTACAAGGTCCTATAGTAGTGGTGGTATTGGGTATATTGATGAATATTGCTTATTCAAAAGGTTTATTACCCTATAGCTTAAATGATAAACAAATTGTATCCATTCCAGTTCCTAATTCTATTCAAAGTTTCTTTGGGCAGTTTACGTTCCCAGATTTTTATGCAATCGCCAATTTTGAAGTATGGAAAATAGCGATTGTAATTGCCATTGTAGCTAGTTTGGAAACTTTATTATGTGTTGAAGCAACAGATAAATTGGATCCTGACAAAAGAATTACCCCCACCAATCGCGAATTAAAAGCACAAGGTTTAGGAAATATTGTTTCAGGTTTAATTGGTGGTTTACCAATTACGCAAGTAATTGTAAGAAGTTCTGCGAATATCAATTTTGGAGGTAAAACAAAACTATCAGCAATTTTACATGGAGTATTCTTATTAATCAGTGCCATTTTCATAGCAAGTATTTTAAATTTAATACCCCTTGCATCTTTGGCAGCTATTTTGTTAATGGTGGGCTATAAATTGTCAAAGCCTAGTTTATTCAAACAAATGTATAAATTAGGCTGGGAGCAGTTTATTCCATTTGTGGCAACCATTATTGCTATTCTTGCTACTGATTTATTAAAAGGAATCACGGTGGGTATTTTAGTAGGTATTTTTTATACATTAAGACATAGTTACCGTAATTCTCACCATGTAAAAGATATTATAAGTGATGAACAGGGGAAAGCAGTACATCATTTGGTTTTAGCTGAAGAAGTATCATTTTTCAATAAAGCAAGTTTATTAAATACACTTGATTCCATACCCTCAAGTAGCAAAGTAATTATTGATTGTACGAATTCTAAGTCAATTGCTTATGACGTTATTGAAATAATTAATGACTTTGAGTTGAATGCAAAAACAAAAAACATCGAAGTGGTGAAAATTAATTACAAACCATAAAATGAGTGTCCAGATACGATATTTATTAATTGGTTTAATTCTAACTTGTTCTTCAGAATTAAATGCCCAAAGTAATTCACAAGGAACGTGGTTGGTTTATTTTGGTAACCAGAAAATCAACAAAAATTGGAATCTTCAATCGGATTTTCAGTATCGTTTACAACAAGTTCCAGATCAAAATAGTCAATTAATAATGAGGGCAGGACTTGGATATAATTTAGTACCTGGTAATCATAACTTATTGTTAGGGGCTGCGTTTGTTCAAACTAATTTTTCAGAAGAGTTCATTGACAAACCGACTTTAATTGAAAAACGCATTTACCAACAATACCTTTTCAAGCAAAATGTTAAACACTTATATGTTACCCATAGACTAAGGCTTGAAGAGCGGTTTCTTCCCAATGAATTTGGGCTTAGATCCAGGTACTTTTTATCAGCACAAGCTCCGCTTAATGGGAAAGGGTTGAATAAAAATGCAGTATATGGAGCGTTTTTTAATGAGCTTTTTGTAGATATAAAAAATTTAGTTTTTGATCGCAATCGCCTTTATGCCGGCATTGGCTATGCAATGAATAATGACATCAGGTTTGAAGCTGGATATATGGTTCAGTCACAAAAAAGTGCAACTAGAGGACAATTACAACTGGTTTTGTATAATAATTTATCATTTTAAAAGTACACAACCCTAATTATATAGTTAAAAATAAATTGATATCATGAAAACATTAACAAAAGAAATGCAAAACTCCATATCGCCTGCAAGGGCATTGGAGTTGTTGAAAGATGGGAATGATAGATTTGTAAATAATTTAAAAATAAATCGTAACCTCCTACAACAGGCAAACGAAACATCTGATGGTCAGCATCCATTTGCTGTAATTTTAAGTTGTATTGATAGTCGTACTTCTGCTGAATTGATTTTTGACCAAGGGTTAGGAGATATTTTTAGTATTAGAATAGCTGGTAATGTGGTAAATAAGGATATTTTAGGTAGCATGGAATTTGGTTGCAAAGTAGCAGGTGCTAAAATTATTGTTGTACTAGGTCATACAAAGTGTGGTGCGGTTAAGGGCGCCTGTGACAATGTTGAGTTAGGTAATTTAACAGGGTTGATTCAAAAAATTAAACCTGCAGTTGAACTTGAGGATACAACTATCGACAATAGAAATTCTAGTAACTCAAATTTTGTTGAAAAAGTCGCCGAATTAAATGTAAGACTGTCGGTTAAAAACATCTTATTATCGAGCCCAATTATTGCAGAGATGGTAAATGATGGCATTATAACAATTATTGGAGGGGTCCATAATATTACTACAGGAGAAGTACGTTTTTTTGAATAGGGTTTTGTGAAACTTGAATAGGTCAGCAATGACCAAGGCCATCTTCTGGTTGGCCTTTTTGCTGCTCTAAATAACGCAGATATGCCATATAATGTGTATTAAGTACACATTATAGACAAAGAAATTACAACTACGACTAAAATCGTTTAACAAAAAATTTTCTAAACTAACGAACAATTATTCTATCTTAATGTTGTTATAATACAACGATTGAATTTGATATTGCTTTGCTCTTTAGTTATTTTAATAATTAAATAGACAGCCGTAATGAATTTGTGGAGGGTTGTGAATGAATTTGTTCACCAAAACTCAACAATATGGATCATTTGTTCTTGCTTGACTCAACAATGGCGATTGCTAAAACAGACTATGTCTCTTTTACCTTCTTCATTGGTACAATGGCTATGATGGCCGCTGCAGTGTTTTTCTTTTTTGAAGTAGGTAATACCAGTAAAGAATGGAGAACTTCCGTTTTAGTTTCTGGATTAATTACTTTCATTGCTGCTGTTCACTATTATTACATGAGAGGTTATTATGCTGAAACGCATGACTCTCCAACCTTTTTCCGTTATGTAGACTGGTTATTGACTGTTCCTTTGATGTGTGTTGAATTCTATTTAATCACTAAAAAGGCAGGTGGTACTGCAAGTTTACTTTGGAAAATGATTTTGGCTTCTGTTGTAATGCTTGTAACAGGCTACATGGGTGAAGCTGGATTAGGCAACGCTACAATATGGGGAACCGTGAGTGCGATTGCTTACTTCTATATCGTTTATGAAGTATGGTTGGGCGATGTTAAAAAACTAGCTACGAATGCAGGTTCTGCAGTTGCTTCAGCAAATGCAGCATTAGGATGGTTTGTATTAGTAGGCTGGGCTATTTATCCATTAGGCTATTTAATTGGAACAGCTGATGGACAATGGTATGAAAGCTTTAAAAATATTGGTTTAGACATGAACATTGTCTACAATATTGGAGATGCTGTAAACAAAATCGGATTTGGCTTAGTTATCTATAGTTTAAGTAGAAAAGCTGCTTAATTTCTTTGGTTTAGCTTAGGGGCAATTTTATTGCCCCTAAGTTTTTTTTTTAAATTTCTTCCTATGCAAATAAAATTAAGGGCGTATCTGATGTTATTCGCACTTGTTTTATATGCTTTTGAAATGCTCTTTTCGCCAGCTGCTGGCACTCAGATTTCTTTTTTGATCTTAATACTTATTCTTTTTGGCGTTCCACATGGTGCCTTAGATTTGTATATTGACCAACATTTACAAAAGACAGATTCCAAACAAGTTGTTTTTCTAGCTAAGTATTTAGCTAATATTTTAGTCTATGCTGGTATTTGGTATTTCTTTCCTATCGCCGCTTTGGTGATTTTTATTTTTATTACAGCGTATCATTTTGGAGAAATAGACTGGATGGGTAAAACATCCACCATCTTGCATAAAATCATTTATACCCTACTAGGGTTTGCTTGGATTTTATTCTTACTTACTAAAAACATTCATTTTGCGTTGGATATATTTTTAACCATGGGGAGGTCTGCTATTCAAAAAGAGGGTTTAATTCAATTAGCTGCTAGGATCTATCCCTATACTTTACTTGTAATTATTTCTGTTTATTTGACATTGTATTTTTTCAAATCCTATTTCTTTGAAAAAGATAGTAGCTATTACTATTCCTTATTGCAAACGGCCTTACTGGTTGTTTTTGTTTTGTATATGCCGCTCTGGATTAGTTTTACTTTTTATTTTGGCTTTTGGCATTCCTTACTTTCTTTTGATAAAATCAGAATTTCCTTTGAAATTCCCAATACCTTGTATGGATGGAAAGGCTTGTTGTTAAAAGCAGCTCCCTTTTCGATTATGGCTTGGTTTGGCTTCGCCTATATTACTTTTTTAACCCTTAATAGTAAAGATGCTTCTGGGATTTTTACCCTGCTCTTTATTACCTTGTCTGTATTGGCATTACCACACTTACAAGTATTTACGAAGTTGAAGTTAAAGGGATAATTACGCTTTATTAGTGCTTATTATTGTATTTTTACAGATGTTATTTATGTATCGAAAAGTTATCCTGCTGCTATTTTTTTTTATGCTAGGCAACTTGCAATTCATTCAAGCACAAGACAATGCTACCGTAAACGGAACTGTTAAAGACAAACTAACAGGAGAAACAATTATTGGAGCAGTCATTAAAATTCAACAGTTGCCTAATGTGGTGGTTACTTCCAATGAGTATGGTTTTTATGCTATTTCCTTGCCAAAGGGTAAATATGATTTAAGAATTAGTTTTGTAGGTTTTGAAGAAAAAAGAATTGCTATTGATTTGAACGGGTCACTTAATTTACCTGTTTTATTAGAGAGTAAAAATCAACTGACCGAGGTGGTGGTTGAATCCAGACGAAAGGATGACAACCTTATTAAAGCACAAGTTGGTACGGAGACACTCAATATGAAATCCATCAGTAAAGTGCCTGTTATTTTTGGAGAGAAGGATGTTTTAAAGACCATTCAATTATTGCCTGGTGTAAAGTCGGCAGGGGAGGGGAATAGCGGATTTTATGTAAGGGGTGGTGCTGCTGACCAAAATTTAATTTTACTCGACGAAGCGCCTGTTTACAATGCATCTCATTTATTGGGTTTTTTCAGCACATTTAATAGTGATGCCATTAAGGATGCAACTATCATTAAAGGGAATGCACCTGCGCAATATGGGGGAAGACTTTCCTCTGTTTTGGATGTAAAAATGAAAGAGGGAAACAATAAAAATTATACAGTTAATGGGGGGCTTGGTTTAATTAGCAGTAGATTAAGTATAGAAGGGCCTATTCAAGAAGATAAATCTTCTTTTATTTTATCTGGAAGGAGGACCTATGCAGATGTTTTTTTAAAGGCATCCGAAAAGTTCAAGGATAATATTTTGTACTTCTATGATTTAAATGCAAAAGCTAACTATAAAATAAACGATAAGAATAGAATTTATTTTTCTGGTTACTTTGGCAAAGATGAATTGGGCCTAGGAAGCAGTTTTAGAATTAATTGGGGCAATAAAACGGGAACGATACGTTGGAATAGGGTCATCAATAATCAATTATTCCTAAATACATCTTTTATATATAGTGACTATAGTTATAATGTTGGACTAAAAAATGGAGAAACTGACTTTAATATCAATTCAAATATTAAGGATATAAATCTTAAACAGGATTACACCTATTACTTAAATCCTAAAAATACAATACGCTTTGGATTTAATTCAATTTTACATACCATAACGCCAAGTGTTTTTAGTGGTACGGTAAATAACAATATCAGCAAAGTGGGAAGGAATGGTCTTGAAAATGCGATCTACTTTAATAATAATTACAAAGCAAGTCAAAAACTTACATTGGATTATGGCCTTAGAGTATCATCCTATTCATTAATGGGTGGAGATGTTTATAATGTATATAATGATAATATTTTAACTGAATCCATTGCATTGAAAAAAAATGAATTTGGAAAAACATATATCAATTTAGAACCTCGGTTTACAAGTAATTATAGAATCAATGATGTAAGCAGCCTTAAATTTGCTTATGCGCGTAATGTTCAACACTTGCATTTACTTAGTAATGCTACAGCAGCCAGTCCATCAGACCAATGGATTGGAGATTCGTATAACATTAAGCCGGAGTTAGCAGACCAGACGAGTATCGGTTATGCAAGAAATTTCAATAAAAACACCTATGAGTTAGGGGTAGAACTGTATTATAAGTACATGCAAAATCAATTAGATTACAAGGATGGCATTAACATTAATACTATTGCTGATGTGGAAAGCGCCTTATTGTATGGAGTTGGTCGTGCTTATGGATTCGAACTTTTAGCAAAAAAGAAAACTGGTTTATTTACTGGTTGGATTAGTTACACATTATCAAAAACAGAAAGAAAGATAAATGGGATTAACGGCGGGGATTGGTATAATGCAAAACAGGATAGAACCCATGACATTTCCATTGTAACCATTTTGGAACTCAATCAAAACTGGACCGTGTCAGGGGTTTTTGTATATAATACAGGAAATGCAGTAACCTTTCCTACAGGAAAATATAATCTTGGCAATCAAACCATTTTCCAATATGCCAATCGGAATGCCAATCGAATGCCTGACTACCATCGTTTAGATGTAAGTTTTACTTATGAAAATAAAACGAAAAAGAAAAATGTAGGTTCGTGGAACTTCAGTTTGTATAATGTGTACGGAAGAGAAAATGCATATCGAATCGCATTCCAAGACGATCCTTTGGATAATACCAAAACACAAATTGTACAAACCGCTTTATTTAAATGGGTGCCTAGTGTAACGTATAATTTTAAATTCTAATGATGATGAACTTCAAAATAGGTAAATATTTTTTATTGTCATTGCTGTTGGCGAGTTGTGAAAAAATAATTACACTGCCCGTTGAATCGAATGAACAAAAAATGGTAATCGAAGCGAATATTACGGATCAGCCTGGTCCTTATTTTGTAAAGCTCACCAAATCGGTTGGCCTTGGAGAAGCAAATGTTTATCCCTTTATTGACAATGCTTTAGTCATAATAGTGGATGATTTAGGCAATAAAGATACGCTTGTAAATACCAGTGGGGGGATTTATAAGACTAGGTCGATCGTTGGTGTTTATGGAAGAACTTATTTTTTAGAAGTTAAAGTAGATGGTAAAACTTACACGGCACAAAGTACAATGCCGAACAAAGTAAATTTAGATAATCTTAGAGTGAATACCTTTCCTATTAATGGAGAAACGCGGTACAGTATTATCCCTGTTTATCAAGACCCGATAGTGCTTGGAAATAGTTATCGATTTATTCAAAAAATAAATGATACACTTGATAACAACTATAATATATTCAACGATAATTTAAATAATGGAAAAATTAACCAGCGTCCATTAAGAGACAGAAACGAGGATATTAACATTAAATTAAATGACAGTGTAACTGTCGAAATGCAATGCATTAGCCCGTCGGCATTTATCTATTTTTATACACTTAGTCAACAAAGTGGTGCAGGACCTGGTGGAGGCACGGTGCCATCTAATCCACCAAACAATATTACTGGAGGAGCGCTAGGCCTTTTCTCTACCCATACTACGCAAACTAAAGCGATAAAGATTTTAGGTAATTAAAGTTGTTAATACTTTAGTAAAAGTTCATTGTCAAATTGATTGGTCTCCATTAGTTTAACTTGCACTTTATCTTCAATGCCTTTATTTACAAAAAAGTAAATTTCGTATTTGGGTATAAATGCGCGGCGGAACTGTCGGCTTCACCTTGTTCCGCCGTCTTCCCCAAAAGGGCTCCTTACCCAAAGCCTCTCATTTGCATGAGCCGCTTTGTAGACTCAACAGGAGCGAGTTTGAAAGAATTTGCTGGGGATGCTAAGGCAGTATTAGAATTCAAGCTTTAAAACTGGATCTTATATACAAAATTTGGGAAAAAGCCGAGTTGGTATTTCCAGCTTACATTTTGATCTCTGTTGTCATAGGTTTGTGAGAATACATTATTATGATTGGTGACATTTTGCAAATCAAGTGATAAAGTTTGTGAAGCCTTTCTGATTTTGCTATTAAAAGTATATCCAAATTTCAAATCCAGTCTAAAATACTCGGGGTATTGCGTTGAATAAGCATTGGTTGATAATTGTTCACGGTTGGTGCTTTGAGAAC
>JACCDH011360437.1_pt1 | contig 22763 bp, 24 predicted proteins | sample 7442481 | NCBI WGS metagenome assembly JACCDH01 (sample SAMN15323433, study PRJNA562643) | freshwater metagenome | isolation source: river surface water | place: USA:Blue River Watershed | collected 2017-08-15
CTATTTATTTTTTTTCCAATAATAAAGTTTACTCCAAATCAGATGCAATAATTGAAATCAGCAGCCTTTTGGTTGGATATCCTAGAGTTTTTACAATAATGAGAATAATACCATCAAAAATCAGAAACTATTTTTATGATAAATTCTCTATAAATAGATACTACTTGTTTGGTAAAAAAACAGAATGTATGATTCCTCCACCTGAAATCAGGAAGAAATTCTTAAACTAAAAATATAAACGAACAATATAAACGAACAATATAAAATATGAAATGCTATTTGTAGATAAATACTTTTCTCCAACAGTAGTTGTTGATGTAAAATGGCCAGTGTATTAAAGTTGCAAAAAAAATAAAAGGCCAGAAAATTCCCTTCCACAACCCAAAAAGAGATGATGCATTCATCAAACAAAGCATGCTACATAATGTGAATTCAAACTTAAATAATTGAATATATCATTAAAGTTTATTCTGCAATAACAAAATCAATTACCGAACAAACGTTTTAAGAAAAGTATAGAAGTATAGCAAATTTTTTCAAATGAATAACCCATATACCGGATTTGACGCTATTGCGGATATTTTGGATCAGCTGGAAGTTTTTTTGTGTCCGTTTAGTTAATACAGAACAGAAGTTATGCCTGACATCATCCACAATAGCGATACGGCCTATGAGGGTACTAAAAATATAATTATGAAAATAATAAAATGTCTTTTGCTTTTATTAGTTAGCAACCTAGCCTTGGGGCAAAACAATAAAATCCAAGGAGTAATTAAAGATTCTGAGACATTACAACCAATTCCTTATGTGAGTATTACTATTGAAAATGAAGTAAATAAAAATTTTACAGGTTCAATTTCAAACGAAAACGGGGAGTTTGCCTTGACAGTAACTAATAAATCAAGAATTCTTTTTAGTCATATTAATTATGAGCCTTTTTCAATAGAATCTGACGGAAACCTTAGAGAAATATTATTAAAGCCTAAAAGTTACTTGTTGGATGAAATAGTGATTTCAACTGAGACAACGAAAGATTATTTGAAGCGAATAATCAAATTATCAAAGAATGAAATTGAAAAAAACACCTTACTAAAAGGGTATTACAGAGAAATCGCAAAAGTAAATAATGAGTACACTAAATATTCGGATGCATTAGTCAACTACTACATTAAGAAAAGCAACGGAAAGTCACTTTTAGTTTTAGGTCAACATCGAGCACTGAAAAGTAATAAGCTAATTGGTGAAGATGAAAAGAGTATTGAGAATACTAATACTCCGATAGACGTCAAAGATTTTGTACAAAATGCTTATGATTTTGAAACAATTGAGAAGTTACTAAACAGTGAAGAGTATGATTTTCAAAGAAAAATCAGGAGAGAGGCAAATGGAGACGAGTATGAATATATTGAAGTTATACCAAATGAAGAAAGTGATAAAATGTTAAATGAAGGTTATGTGATTATTAATCCAAATTCAAAAAAGGTATTAGAATTCAAAATATATACATCTGAGAGGCACTTAAAAAATGCAAAGACCATAAATTTTATAATTGCAAAAGGAAAACGTACTAAAGTCTTAGTCTGGTCAAAATTTAAAGTATTTAATAGTCTGTATATTTTGACTTACAGCAAAAAGGAGGTGGGAATGTATATAAAAATGGGAAGGAAAGTTGATCATTATTTTGATTACATGAGTGATTTGTTTGTTTATGAATTTAATAAGAGTATTGAGATACCTAACAATGGGTATACAAAAAAAACAATATTCCAAGCGGGAAGTAGTTTTACTGAAAAATTTTGGAAGAAGTATAATTTATTTCCTTTAAGTGAAAAGGAGCAAAAGTTTATTAATTCAATTCAATAAAAGTTTAATACATGAACCCGTAAGTGTAACTATTGCGAAACTTCTTTTTTTAGAAACTAGTTATAAGAATCAAGTATGAAAGTCTTTATCATGCAACTATAAAGAGTTTTTATTTAGTTCTGCTGTAGTGATTAAAACTCCAAGCATATCGATAACCTTTTTAGTATCATTTGTCCATTTCTCTAACATAAATCCTATATAGAAAGAAAATAGTTTATTAAAAAAAACATGAGTTTATGAATTTAAAAGAGGAATCATTAACCGTCGATAAATACTTTTTTCCAAAAATAATTGGTGAAGTAAATGATCATTATATAAAAGTTGTAAAAATAAAAGGCGAAGAAGTTCCTTGGCATAATCACAGGATAGAGGATGAAATGTTCTTTATTATTAAAGGTTCGCTTCTTATGGAAATTGAAAATCAAGACGCTTTTATGATGCAAAAAGGTGATTTTTATGTGGTTAAAAGAGGAACTAATCATAGGGTTTCTTCAAAAAGAGAATGTTTGATTATGCTAATTGAACCTAAGACAACTGAGCATACGGGTGATATTGTATCAGCTATCACAAAATCAGTAGAAGAACAATTTATTTGGCAGCATTAAAGAATTAAGAACAATATGAGCTTATAGAAATTTGGTACAATTTGACATGTTCTTTATTTATGGATACACTCAGTTTTTCAGAAATGACATGGTTAATTAATGTGTTTTATAGAAATTAAGTTTAGTACAAAAAACAATATAAACAACAATCAATTTAAATCTCAAAATAATAATTATGACAAAGACATTACCCAGATTCACTCTGTTTATTTTCCTGTCTCTCTTCTTTTTTGAATGTACTTATGGTCAGTATACCGACACAATTGTTGTCAATGAAAATAATGTTAACACAAAAGTGCTAAATGAAGGTACTTCTGTATATCTAGTTTACTTTAAAATGAAAAAGGATTCTATCCGAACAATGACTCAGTTTTGGACTCGTACCATCAGCAAGGAATCTTATAACGGGAAAGATGTAATTACGGTATCGCAATCATGGGAGGATAAAGATTCAATTATACATACAACAAAATCTATCTGCGATAGCAAAACATTTGCACCACTTTATCAACATAGTTGGTGGAAAAGAGGAGGTAAAGTTACATCTTCATCATTCGACTTCGTGAACAGGAAGGCAACGGTTGATGAGAAACCATTAAATGAAGCTGATACTGCAAAAACTAGAAAGGCAGTCTGGCAAGCTTTTGTTAAAGCATATGATCAATATACCTTGAATTGGCATTTAGATTTAGAAGTATTTCCAATTCTGCCTTACAAAAAGGGGCAAGTGTTTTCTATCCCCTTTTATGACCCCGGCTTTAGTGCTCCAAAGCAAGTTATTTACACCGTTACAGGAGAAAACAAGTTGGTGGGGTATGATCAACAAAGAATAGATTGTTGGTTATTAGAGCACGCTGACAAAGGAAATAAAGAAATTTTCTGGATTAGTAAGAAAACAAAAGAAGTATTAAAACTGGAGCAGCAAATTAATGGTACAGTATACCGATACAAAATTAAATTAGGTTTCAGTATGTAGTATATCTTTTGGGTAAAACAAGATAATCTTAAAACGCTATATGCCTGTCATATAGCAAGGGAACCCAATACATTTTACGGTATTTAGATGGATCTTTTACTAGAAGGCATTCTTGTGGCAAGAAAAGCAGATTGCCGGAACTACTACTGGCGATGTTACTAATGTTTTTCATTAGTACTCAAACATGAAAATCGAATACTGGGTGTATAACCTTTGCAGACAGACTAAAAGGTAAATAACATTATTCAATATTTTAAAAATGACCATGAAAAAAAACAAACTATCTCTGATATCAGGTTCAATAGTATTGTTACTACTAAATTCATGCTGTAGAACGATTGATTGTAAGCCGTGGCGTGCTACTGAGATACAAACAATAAATTTTACAGCCGCAGAGATAACAGATTTTTATGTTAAGAAATATGAGAAGAATAGCAACTTCACTAAAATAGTAGATTCGTCTTTTTTTTTAAATAGTATAAACTTCAGTATAAATGCAACAGGTACTAATACGTTTACTTTATCATTAAAAGACATCTATCGAATTGAGAGCGGATATGATTATGAGATTTATTTTCCGAATGGAAATACTACAAAACGTATCACCGACATAAAGGATATTCAAAGCAGTAAAAAGTTTTGCAATACAGGTTTTGCCAAAAATGAGTGTATCAATTATATCAGCTCTTTAAAAGTTGACGGAGTTACTTACACGACATTTATTTTGAAAAAATAAGACTAGGCTATTAGTAGTGGAATTAAAGTATAATAAGAGTATTAAACGGATAATATTTTCAGATACCCTTTAACTAATAAAGCTTAGCAGTAAGCCTCTTGAAATTAAAGTTCATTAAGATGACAAATTTTAAAACAATTCTTTTTATTCATGGGTTACATGAGAATGCGCATAGTTGGCGTGAGTGGAGATTATTTTTTGAAGCTTTAGGTTATGAATGTCATGCACCAAGCTATCCTTATCATGAGGGCATTCCTTCTGAATTAAGGCAACAACCTGATAAACGTTTGGAAGCTGTTAGGCTCAAACATGTAATAGAGCATTATGCTGAATACATTGACAACTTGCCCAGTAGAATAACGCCCATTTTAATCGGGCATTCAATGGGTGGTCTAATAGTGCAAAAATTATTGCAAAACAGAAAAGGCTCAATGGGGGTTTGTATTACCTCTGCGCCTCCTAAAGGTGTAATGAGTTTTAAATGGAGTTTTGTAAAATCGAATTTTGGAGTAGTAAATCCTTTTAGAGGTAGGCATTTGTATTGCGGAACAAAAGAATGGTTTCACTATGCTATTTGTAATTCGCTTTCCCGCCTTGAGTCAGATGAAATTTATGAGAGTGCTGTAGTTCCGGAAAGCAGGAATATACCAAGAAGCAGCAGGCTTGAAGATGGTAAAATTGATTTTAATAAACCTCATCTGCCTCTTTTATTCATCAGCGCCGAGAAGGACCATATAATTCCTGTTGACTTAAATTTTAAAAATTATAAAAGCTATAAACACAAACAGAGTATTATCGAATTCAAAGAATTCAAAGGACGTTCTCATAGCATCTGTGTACAAAGTGGATGGCAAGAAGTTGCTGAGTTCGTTCAAGAGTGGATATTGAAATATGAAATAAGATAAAATATTTCTTCTCAAAATAAATTAAAGCTGTAGGCTCAAATACAATTAGATAGTTTATTGTTTTTGTAACACTTAAAGCAGTGGACGGGCTCTAAATCAAGCCAGCAATTTTTATTATTTGCAGAACTCCAGGGAATGTAGTTTGGTTGCGAAATGTAAATGTTGGGTTATATAAATATGAAATGCAAATAAGAAGCTGTAGATGGTTGAAATTTATATCAATCAGGAAGAATTTAAAATGAATAATTAATTTAATATATGAAACAAGATCTAGATCCCCAACTGGTTAATCAAGAGAATTTCTATACAGAGAGGATTGGAATTAAAATCAAAAAAAGGATTCCTAAGACTTTAAGGTTCTTTTTAATTTTCTTTATGGTTGTAGTGTTGATGTTTTTAACAGGTGTACTTATTCCTAAAGAATACTTCAAGACGAATGAAAAAAAATATACAAATTATATTATTCGAAATTGTCATATAGTGGATGCTGTGAATAACAGAATTCAATATAATAAACAGGTTATTGTGGCGAATGGTATTATTATACAAATAGACAGTGCAGTCGGCCAGGCACCTTTGAAGTATGAAGTAATAAATGCAGACGGTGCCTACCTTATGCCCACTCTTTGGGATATGCATGCACATACTATTTCTTTATCACCCCAGCTTCATTTTCCTTTACTTATTGCAAATGGCGTAACCCATATAAGGGATATGGGGGATGGCGACTCATGGGCTTCAGATATTAATAATATACGGACAAGAGATAAGACAATATGGGAGAAACTAGAAAAGTCTGGAAATTTATTGATGCCAGCCATAATGGAAGCAACCAGCTATCATGTAGAAGAAATTAATGGATTAACAGAAAGTAATAGCAAGCAAGTAGCTAAAGAACTGGTTGCGAATTTAAAAAGAAGGCATGAGCCATTTATAAAAGTTCAACTCAAAGAAGGAGCTTATCCAACATCTTTCTTTTATGATCTGCAGGCAGAAGCAAATAGTAAAAAAATCTCAGTGCTTGGACATTTACCAGCAGATGTGGAAATTAAACGGGTATTAAATAATGGCTTCCGCAGCATTGAGCATGCATGGGCCTTATTGCCACATTTAACAAAAGCTAGAAAGCTTGATGGCAGCGATATTCAAAGAAAAAAATATGAATTGGAAAACCAGGATTCCATAATTGGTAATACAGTTTTTGAACTAATGCATAAAACCAACACGTATTATGTTCCTACTCATGTTACATCAAACAGAAAAGAGTATTTAATTTTTGATAAAGCTTTTCGTGAAGATGCAAGAAATAAGTACACTGAAAACGTACAATTGTTTCTATGGAGTGCGATGAACTGGTTGCACAGAAAAGGATATGACAAGGAGCAAGACTTGCCCGTATTAAAAAAATATTATGACAGAGGAATAGAAATAACCATGCAAGCTCACAAAAAAGGCGTTAAGCTTTTAGCGGGATCCGATGCTCTCGACAGAAATGTCTACTATGGGTTTAGTCTTCATGATGAGTTGCAAGAATTCGTAAAAGCAGGATTCACCAATGCTGAGGCTCTATTGACAGCAACAATAAATGCGGCTGAGTATTATGGATTGTCAAGCCAGTATGGGAGTATTGAAGTTGGTAAAAAGGCTGAATTTGTTTTGCTGAAAAAAAACCCGTTAACTGACATCAGGAATACTCAAACAATAATGAAAGTGTTATATAATGGCTGCTTGTATAATGAGACTGATATTGAAGCGATGAAATCTTTTGTACAAAAACAAGCCAAAAGTTTTCCAATTAGCTGTAAAGTTATTTTGAGTATGATAAGAAGCTAAAAATTAACAAACAATATAAACATGTTTTTATACGACGACTATAAACAACATTGTATAGGTTTCTTGATGTAGGGTGAAGTTGGCTTCTTCTAATTACATACTATATCAGTTTACAGGAATTAATCTGGAATTTTATCAGTACAATATAAACTCTCATCAATAGCACTATTGGAGCCAATTTTAGAAAATTGCAATCGCATAATTAATAAGTACTAAGTAAATTAAGCATATGACTAGACATAGTGTTAATCAAGGATGTATTTTTAAATTCATTGGTTTAATGTGTTTTCAATTTTTGGTAGTTTTTGTTTTTGCGCAAACCCCTAATGTTGTTCAACCGGGGAGCCCAAGTATTAACACAGAATTGCTAAACACTGGTAGTTTTGTATGGGAACAAAAGAGAAGTGGATTGTTTGCGGAAATAACTCAAAAGCCAAATGAGCGTTTTGTAAGAATTAAACGTACAGTAAATGAAATCATAATTGAAGAATTGATCAACGAGAATGATAAAGATGTTGTTAAACGGAAGTCTGTTTTAAATGCAAAGACATTTGAACCTATAAGTGCGCAAAGCAAAACGGAAAGCTTTTCTTACAACATTAAATTTGGAAAGCAAATAACAGGCGAATTAGAAAATTTCAAGACAGGGGAGAAACAGAGGTTCAATGAGCCTAGTGATCAAACTTATTTTGTTGGCAGTTCGTTAGAAATTTTGGTAAGTATTTTGCCATTAAAGGAAGGTTATAGGGCATTTATTCCTCAAGTAACTTTTGATCAAGGCTACAGAACAAAGGTAATGCGTTGGGAAATAGAAAAAGTTCAAGAACTTAAAACACCCTCTTGCAGAACAGGTGAAATAAATGATGTGTTTTTAGTTGAACTAAGAAACACCTTAACTATTACTGAAACGTATAAGTTAGTAATTGAAAAAAAAACAAGAAGAATATTAGCGGTTGTATATAATGGTATAAGTGAATTATTTTATGAAGATAAACTAAACGATATAAATCCAATTAAAACAAAATTTAATGCAGAGGATGCGAAAGTAATGATTAGCCAAGGGAATGCTAAAATTTCAGGTAAAGCATATACTGTAGATGAAAATAAACCAAGGACTATAATCGAGAGTCTTAAAAGCAGAGACAAAATTCGAGCTCCCAAGGGGAGTATTGTAATGCTTATTCCCAACACTCCATATTTTAAAGAGTGGGTTGATTTCAATCTTTCTGTACAGAAAAAATTTCCAGGTACGATTGTTGGAGGACAGGTAATTAGTGGTTGTGCTCCCTATCCATTACCCTTGGAAGTAAAAGAACAATCGCTATTTGCTGAAATAACAGACAATAAAGGCAGTTTTACATTCCAAAATTTAAAAGCAGGAGAATATTATATAGCGGTTCAGTTTGTAGCCACAAAATACACTCATACCACTCGTACGCCAAACGGCTCTTATAATATTACTATTAATTCTGACGGTTCAGGTAGTGCAACACAGAATATGAATGTTACTCAATGGGGTTCACCTACTAATGTGATGAATATTAAGTTAGTGACAATAAAGAAAGACGGTGAAGAAATAAAAGTAGATTTAAACTAACAAAAAATCAGTAATGGACTTAAAACCGAAAATATATAAGCCCAATATTGAATTAGCTGAGTTTGTTAACCGGTATTGGACATTAGAGGGCGGAAAAGAAAATATACCCCTCAAGAACACAATTGTCCCAGACGGCACAATGAAATTAATTTTTCATTATGGCGACACTTACAAACATCATTCTCAAAATGGTGAGATAACTATTTTACCAAAATGCTTTTTAATTGGACAATTGACAAAGCCCTATGTGATTGAGCCTGTTGGAATAACAGGTAGTTTTGTTGTGCAATTCAAACCTAATGGTTTTTTACCTTTTGCATCAATTCCAATCAAAGAAATGGAAAATACTGCAGTTCCATTAGATATTTTGTTTGGAACAGAAGGTAATAAACTAGGGGAACAAATATTAAATGCAAGTTCAACAACTGAAAGAATTCAAATTATAGAGACCTTTCTTTTCAAACGGTTAATCAAGAGAAAAACAATTGACCATATCGTAAATTCAACATTAGAGAAAATTTTCAACAGCCATGGACAGTTCTCTGTAAAAGAATTTTCAAAAAGCAATAATATAAACCGAAGGCAATTAGCTCGGAAATTCTCGTCTGCTGTTGGATTAAGCCCCAAGCAACTAGCCAAAACAATTAGAATTCAAAGAGCCTTGAAAGTATTGTTGAATGAAGAGATTACAAGCCTAACTGATCTGGCGTATGAAAACGAGTATTTTGACCAGGCTCATTTTATTAAAGAATTCAAGGAGTTTACAGGCTTGACGCCAAAGAAGTTTTTCGGTGACGATCTTAAAATGTCTTTGATTTTTGACAAAAAATAGACTTGTCCCCTTTTTACAATTTTACAGGTTTTGTTGTTTTCAACTTTACATCTCGAAAGTATTAAAATAAAATATTTAAAGTAAAATGGCAAATGTAAATCCAGTTGGTTGGTTTGACATCAATGTGGCAAACTTAGACCGAGCAAAGAAATTCTACGAAACAGTTTTCAATTTCACCCTGACAGACGCACCCATTGAATGGGGTAAACAATCATTCTTCCCTTTCAGTCCTGAAAGCCAGGATATTTCAGGGGCTTTGGTGGAGAAAGAAGATTTTGTGCCAAGTAACAATAATACGGTTGTTTATTTTGAAACTGAAGACAACATCGCAGAAGAACAAAGAATTGAAGCCGCAGGTGGAAAAGTTGTACAATCTAAAATGAATATTGGTGAATTTGGTTTCATCTCTATTTTCATTGACACAGAAGGCAACATAGTAGGTCTTCATTCTCGTAAATAAATTTCAGTTATGGCTTACGACACAAGTCTTGCTGACAGAGTTAGAGAATATCTTGCCTACATCCCAGGCATAGACATTGAAGAAAAAATAATGTTCAATGTGCTGAACTTTATGGTAAACGGCAAGACTTGTGTTTGTGTAAGTGGTGAAAATTTAATGTTACGTTTTGATCCAAGCCGCCAAGAAGAACTTTATGAGAAAAATGGTTATGAGACAATGTTGATTAAAGGTAAAGAATACAAGGGCTACTGCTACATAAATCCATAAGGGTTTAAAGATAGAAAGGACTTTGAATTTTTCTTAAACTTATGCCTTGACTATAATAAAGTCTCTAAGTCATCAAAGAAACGAAAGGCTAAGTAAAAACAACGAACGGCTAATATGAACTGTGCAAATAACTAAACATTAAGGTTTTGCTAAGCAATAGTATTGGTTGCTACAAACTATTGTTTTCATCACTGCAAATACTTGTTTTAAAAGCTTCTTTGGAGTTTGCCTCTAGGTTGATGACTATGTGATATTGAATAAGGTTTATGGATATTTTTTTCTTTTAGAGCAGAACTGATTATCAATAAGACGTTGGTACTAACTGGTTATGCAACTTTTAAAAATGAGACAATTCCCATTATTGGGGTCTTTCTGTGGATTTTCTTTGATAGCTCTTAGGAAGAATAAGTAATAGGATTATTTGGATATGAAAAGATATTTTATAAGATAGTTATGAGTTTCCTTTTGAATTTATCATTTAATGCAATATAAATTAATACAGTTTAAAGGTGCTTTGTTATAAGAGCTGTGAAAGGAGTAATAATTAATATATGAATATCTTATCGACAGCCGATTTTAAATTGTTGGACTTGGACAAGGCCTATTTTTTTCTCATTGTGAATAGGCGTAAGCAGAAAATATATTTGAAGGATATTTCATACATTGAAAGTAGCAGAGAGTATGTTCGTATACACATGCGGACTAATAGTTTTCTCGTAAAAGGGTCTATCACATCTTTTAGTGAAATGCTTTCTGGAAGTTATTTTGTTAGAATTCATCGAAGATATCTAGTGTCTATTGATAAGATTATCATTTTTGATTCTCGTAATATATATGGTTCTGATTTTAAGTTGCCTCTTGGCCGTACATATAAATCATCACTATCTGGGAAGTGTGGTTTCAATTTTTAGTATTTTATTAAACACATATTCATTAGTAGACTATTAAGGACAGTTCATAGAATATTTATCAAATAATTGGCATAGCTTCTAATATACTTTGATTGCAATCTTAGCTTAGTGCTTAAAGTACAAATATCTTATGCAGTTGAAGTCGTTGGCGACCGCAACAAGATGTTGTGGAATGCTGGCTATACGGGTGCAGCTGGTAACCGCATTTATGCATTGCCGAACAGAAGCTGGGCGGGCTTAGACGCCGCGCCTTTGATGACAAGCATCAGCGGCAAGTTTAATTTTGGCCAAAACTCAGCAGGTGGTGTACAGGTAATCTCCGATGCAGCAGGCGTAATGTACAGAACCTATGGTGTATTTAATTTCGCATATCGCATAAAGCTAGGACAGGAGCAATCTTTAAGATCAGGTGTTCCATTGGCGTTCAATACCGACAGACTAAATAGCAAAGCACTGGAAGGTACTATACCAGACCCTACGATTTTGAATAGCATTAATAGTAATCCGAAGTTTGACGGCAATTTTGGTACTGTATGTCAGAAGGGTGGGTTTGATGTGCTGTATCGCTATAACGTTTAGGTGCCAATAAGCGCAACAATAGCACTAATAATGTGAACTAGGCTGTAGGTCAGATGGGAGTAGGTTACCGAATGAAGCTAACGATAGAATTTTTATAGAGCAGAATAGCTCCCTCTGTTTATGAGGGGGCTATTTTATACTCTAGTATTTGGATTAGATCACCGTAGGTAATCCATTGACCTCACCCCATTCCCCTCTCCAGAGGAGAGGGATTAATATAATGACTGATAAAGTGAATAGCTTGCTTTCGAAAGCGAGTGATGCAAAACGCCCCCTGCACCGAAGGTGCGGGAAGGGCTTTGGGTGAGCCCCTCGTAGAATGATAGGATCACCGTAGGTAATCCAGTTCTGGGCATTTCATTAGCGTTAAGGCAATTCTCGGGGGAATCGCCTTTTTCTTTTTCCTCCAGATTACTTGCCAGTATTGGGATTGCTTCAAATAAGCTGGTTACTCTTTTGGTTCGAATACCATTTTTGCTTACAGAAATGGGCATGATTTTCAGGTATAAGCATTTTTAATTTGTATATACTTGTAATCATTTGATAAACAGCGAAATATAGTACTGTGGTTAAAAATGATTTCGATTAGACTTACCGAAGATCAGTACGAGAGATTTATGTTGAAATGTCATCATCAACGCATTAGTTTGTCTGAATTAATTCAGAGAGACTTGGTTATTGTAGATGCTCTTGAAGATAAAATACGCTTTGCTTTTTCAAAGCTGAACTTTTTAAAACATAGAGTCAAATTATCAGATAACACTGATGCTGTCTTGGAGAAAATTGACAGCATTATTGATTTTTTGGCTCATTAAGGATTAAGTTACCATTTGTTCATTTTATGGCCCCTCCTGAAGACTAATTTTAGAACAGAGGGGGTGATTCTATATTCGTGGAGTCAGCAAAATGCCGGTAGCTTGAGTTGTAGGAATTATCTACACAAGAATAATTGCCTTCTATTTAAATTATGCTGAATAGTGGTAAAGTCTGTTTTGCTGTGTCTCCTGATTTTTGGCTTTTGTAAGCCTATCCCCAATGATTTATTGCGCTGGCGAAAGCTGGTACTTATTTCTTATGTAAACAAGCAAAGTAGTGTTGCTTTACATAAGGTTTAGTGCCATAGTAACCGTGTTTAAATGATTATAAACGTTTAAATAAAATGAAACGACTGTAATTGCGCTATAGGCCATATTTGGATAATACTAATAATCAGTTCCATAAATGGTTGGGGTTTGCAAATACAAGAGTTAGGCGTAATGCTGTGATAGGGATAGTGCTAAAATAAACCATTTTGACAATTTATAAGTATTAAACAACAAGACAATGACAGAAAAATATTCATTAGAAATAGACTTTTTACCAGTTGGGGAAGAAAGCAAAAGCGGAGACGCTATTGCCTTAAGGTTTGGGCTTTTTGAAAATGAAAAATGGAAAAATCCAACAATTATGGTTATTGATGGTGGTAATTCGGACAGCGGTGCAGCACTAGTTAAGCATGTGAAAGATATTTATAAGTCTGACAAAGTTGACAGAGTAATCTTAACACACCCTGACGGTGACCATTCATCAGGATTGCGAAATGTAGTGGAAGAATTAAAAGTCGGAAAAATTTGGATGCACAGACCTTGGCATTATTGGAGTGACTTAAAAGATTCGATTGTTGATGGTAGGATTACAAAGAAAAGCTTCACAGACAAATTAAGAGAAGCATATCAATACGCCCATGATATTGAACAATTGGCAATTAATAAGAAAATTGAAATTTATCATCCACATCAAGGAAATAATTATAAAGAACATGACGAAAGAATTTTAACAATCCTAGGACCAAGCAAAGAATTTTATTTAGGCTTAATTCAATCTTCTGAAAAAACTCCTACTATGGAAGGTGCAGAAACAAGAACTCAAACATACAGCGAAAAAAAGAAAACAGTCATTGAAGACATGAGATTTGAAACTGAAAATTTATCTGAAAATGATGAGGTAACTTCAGCAGAAAACGACATGAGTTTAATTCTTCTTTTAACAGTTGCCGGTTCCAAAGTTTTATTCACTGGGGATGCAGGAACACAAGGTCTTTTTAATGCAATTAAATATGCCAATTCAAATGGCTTCAATCTTAAAGACTTGGATGTGTTTGATGTCCCACATCATGGTAGTCGTCATAATTTATCTAAAGGAATACTAAAATACATCAATGCAAAGTATTCTATAATCTCCTGTGCAAAAAAAGGTGAACCAAACCATCCTTCACCAATTGTAACAAACAGTTTAATAAGACGCAACATGAATCCACATTGGACAAAAGGAGGCCTCCTTTATTATCACAAAGGAAATGTAGAGGCAAGAGGTTATAAATCTGCGACTCCAATTCCATTTAGTAATACTGTTGAGATTCCAATTTAAAAAAAACTATGATAGAATTAGACAAATACACAATAAAAGCAAGGTTATATCCTTCATTTTTAGTTTTACTTCCAGCATTTGTTGTTAGCATCTACTACATAACAGACATTGAAAAATATTATCACTATTTCACAGCTTTTGCTGCCGTAGGACTTTTTACTTATTTACTCGCTCAATTGGGCAGAGACAAGGGAAAATTGAAAGAACCAGACTTGCATATATTTTTTGGAGGAAAACCAACAACGCAAATTTTAAGACACAGTAATAATCACATTGACATCGTAACAAAGCAACGCTACCATAAATTACTTTCTCAAAAAATAGATAACTTAAAAATTCCAACAGCAGAGGAAGAAGCATACAATGCTAACCATGCAGACCAGGTTTATGATAGTTGTGCAAAATATTTGATTTCAAAAACGAGAGATACAAAAAAATTCAACCTTCTTTTTAAGGAAAATATTAGTTATGGTTTCAGACGAAATTTATGGGGAATGAAGCCTTGGGCATTGCTCTTAATTATTCTTTGTTTTATCTGCCATTTATTTTTTGCAACAAAACAGTTTGTAGTTTTTAATCAGTTTGCTCCTAAGGACATTGGACTGTTTGTGTTTCTTTTTGTCACGACTATTTTTTGGTTTTCGGTTGTGACTAAAAACTGGATTAAGATAGTAGCGTTTGCATACGCAGAAAGACTTTATGAATCACTAAATGACTTGCCATGACAAAACAATTCAGGACAAACATTCTTGAACATTTTACGGCAAACTTTTAAGGACACAACGGTTATACAATAGAAGCACATACGCTTAACAGCGGTCTTGCACTATAGCCGTTAACGCACTAAAATGAGCAGTTTTCTTCGCATTTAATTTTATCTTAGCAGGACAAATTAACCATCCATAGTCGGTTACAGTGCAAGGCCGCGAAACGTTGCAAGCAACCCTGTTGGACACACTCTAAGTTTTTCTATAAATTTCATACTTAGGCTACAAATTTACTTGGCATAAACCTAAATTAATTGTCTATGGGCTTAACTGGGCTTTCTTTACCTATTTATGCAACGTATTGCAATAACTAGTAGTCATTTATTTAAATACTTTAATCATGCAAAATAAGCTTCTACCACTTATCGGATTGACACTTCTCCTTTCATTGAATATAAGCTGTAAAAAAGAAAGAAACAGTGAATGCGCAGTATGCGAAACAAAAGTATTGGTACAAGATTTTTCAAACATATCAGGTGTGCTAAAGAAAGTATCAGACAGTGAGCCATATTTTGATGGTCGAAAATATTTTATACTTATAGATGCAGAACAAAATCTGCCAACACTTTTTGGTCAAAACCGAAATAAGTTTGAAAGAGTTTTTCCTTGTTCTAAGGGTTTTCTTTATTCAGACGCAGATACAGGCAGGGTTTTAAATTTATCAGGTAAGTTATTTAAATGTACAACTGGCAAGCACGGATTGCCAACAAAAAACCTAGTGACATTTAATGTTTACGAACCATAAAGATATGCGCCATCAAAATTGTTTTAGCCTTTCTTTCTTTTTTACTGATAACGAATTTTGGCTATCCGAAAGGAAATATTTTGGATAAGTTGAGATTGGCATTACTATAATTCCATTGTAGGTTTCAGTTGAGAACCTTGTGAATAATAATAGTCATTCTTGCTGAGGGCTCTATTATTAATGAACGTTGGATACTCACTGCAGTCCATTGTATTACACCAAACATTAGTGTAATACAATGCAGTGGGTTCTGCGTTATGCCATCTAAATGTCGGGATGGAATACGCAAAAGCTAAGATTCGAAATTTTAGCTGACTAGACTGTAAGTGATTATACTTCATATGTGAAGTCAAAAAGTTACAACTGGAGTAGTAATTGTAAATGACCCTGCTGAATTTGCAGTAGCCCTTGTAGTTGAAGCTGTATTACCCGCTTTTTTAACAACTATCGCTAATTGTTGGCCGGACACGCCACCATTTCCGGAAACTGCAAGAATAGCCGCTGTTACACCGCTGGCATAAGTGATATCTTTATTCCAGGGTAAAGAGGTGACTTGTTCATTTATAGTTGCTCCACTTGCATTGGTATATGAGGCAAAAGTATTACCTGTGAAATTTCCTGTGATTTCATATCTAACACTTCTCGTATTAGAGCTATTTTGACTTGATTCAGTTTTTTTACATGAAGTAATGAAAACAATGCACGAAAGGAGTAGTGTAGGGAAATGGATTTTCATAGTGCTTTAATTTTACAAACCACTTTAATGATATAAATCAAATAAGATCGTCTGATGAAGCAATATTATGATCTTGTTCGTCGCAAAAAATTCACTAATGATAATTTCTATAAGTTGAAATGCCTAGATGGTGACATGTTATCGCCTTAGGTCCATTGAGTACAGATGCATAGAGAGTTAACATATGGTAAATCTGATGAGGTGATTGTATGATTGCTTGCTATTTAAAGTAATTTCAAATTGTTTCTACGTTGTTAGAGATTAGTATGGTATGATCATAATCAAACCTTTATCCATATGAAGAGTTTACTACTATATTTCTTTTTGATAGTATTTATTGGGTCATCATATGGACAAAGTGTGCCTACAATGAGATATGAGGATAAGATTAGAATACGAGAAGCTGCTTTAATAACCGAGTCTTTTGGAGATGAGATTTGGAAAGGGATAAACAAGGTTCCTTTTGTAGTATTACTAGTTAACGATAGTGTTGAGTTTTTGATAAATCATCCTTATCCATCAAGTGATTTTCAACTGTCTGAGAACGACAGTATTCTGAAATCTAAGATTTACTATCGGCCAAGAGTATATCCGGAATGGTATCTGGCAACTTTCCCAGCTGTAAATGGGGTAAGTTGTATTGTCGTTGGCACTCCAGAGAAAACTAAGAAAAACTCCACGGAATGGGTAATAACATTGTTGCATGAGCATTTTCATCAATACCAGTTTTCTTCACCAAACTACTTTGGTGAGGTTGATAAATTAGATTTATCAGGAGGAGATCAATCAGGCATGTGGCAATTAAACTTCAATTTTCCATATACAGACCCTGCTTTGGCAAGTAAGTTTCGAGAGTTTTCAAATGCCTTGTATAACGCGGTATTGCATAATACAAGGCAAAAGTCTCGAAAGTATTTTAAAGAATACGTTTCAAAGCGTATGGCGCTGAAACAAATGCTGGAACCCTCACATTACAGGTACTTATCGTTTCAAATATGGCAGGAAGGTATTGCACGATATACGGAATATGCATTCGTTAAATCATTGCGAAATTATCAACCCACTTTTGAAATGCTTCAAATGGAGGATTATGAGGATTTTAAAAGCTATGAGGATAAAATATATCTGTCCGAGCTTGGTTTCATTTTAAATCAGAAAATTGAACAAGATAAACGGATATGTTTCTATGCTATAGGTTTTGCAGAAGGGATATTACTTAGTAAGTATAGCCCTAAATGGCGAGATTGGTATTTAGTGAATAAATTCTACGTTGAAGATTACTTTGAAAAACCGAATAGCTTTAAAAGATAGAATTGATATTTGATTTTTATTAAGAATATGCAATCAGGAAATATCTTTTCGATAGTTAGTAACGTAAATATTTCAGCTTAATAAGCCATTTTCTAAAAATGCTTTTAAAAAATATTTCAATAACTGTAACATTTTAAAGCGTGCTTGATCTAAAGTATTGGGACATTGGTCTAATCCTCACCAAAAAGTGTAGTTAACCATTGAGACGAATATGGCCTAGTTAGTACTATTTGATCTATGGAAGCAATGATTAATTCTGATTTTTTTAGTCAAAGTACTAATCATTTGTATTTTAATGAGTTACTAAGTGCTTTACATAGAATCGGTATCGTTCAGCACCTCAAAAAGGGGGAAGAGCTGCTTAATTCACGATTAACCAGTCATTATCTGTTTTATATACAGGAAGGTGGTTTTAAATCCTTTAAACTCATTGATAATCGTGAGTATATATTCGGGTTCGCACTTAAGGGTGATTTCGAATGTGATATTCATGGAATGCTGTATAATGGTAAATCTAAATACACATTCAAGGCCATAATGGCTTCTTCTATTATACTATGTAAATGGGATGATTTAAAGGAAATGCTTACAAGAGAAAAATCCATGCTTGCCCTAAACCATATTTTGTCAATGTATATTCAAGTGCTGCATTCACGTATGATCGCTTCTCAGACTTCTACGGCTGAAGAGCGATATAAAAGAATGATTATTGACCATAGTGAGCGGGTCAATACGATTCCACTTTCTGATCTGGCATCATATCTGGGTATAACTAAGCAGAGTTTAAGTAGAATTCGTAGAAACAAGTTTAAATTAGCTGATGAGGGTGATATGCGTTAGTGGTTTTGCATTTGACTTTGTTTGTCTATAATATTTGTAGATATTACTATAAGCAGCTAGATAGTTTATCTGATACCAACAAAAATTAACCTATGTTAATTTTTGCTTTTCGTGTCTGTGGTAATTTCATTTGAGTGCAACGAATGGCTCAGTAATCATATCATGGGGTAAATATCATTATGAAACAGATCAATTTCATATTATCCCTGCTTATTTTACTTATTTCTAGTTGTGAAAAGGACAGAGCAATTAAGCCTGAAGGGCAGGAAGTTATAGTAAAAATAGTCGATGGCCGTTGCGCATCAACAATAATGGAAATACAAGATAGAAAATACAAATACTTAGGAGAAAGAAAATTTAATCATCTTGGTAACATATATGATGGAGTTTTTTCTGCCATATTGGAAACAGACAGCGTTCTGGGGAATCGATTAATGATGGCAAATCGGAGTTCTTTAATTCAAAGTGGAAAATCATTTAAGGTGCTTATTACTACAAAGCCTTTATATAATCAAGCTTATATAGTTGATTGTTCTGCAACATTTACAAAGATGCCTAGTAAAGAATATTATGTGTATGTGCTGGAATAAAATACGATTTTAAATTTTAGATAGCCCTAGTACTGTAACTGCAAATGATTGGATATACTTAATGCCTAAAGAATAATTAGTTTTCTAACAATAGAAATAACTGTATCATGACCGGGTTGATTCAAAAGTTGTGTGTTTTACTTTTAATTAATGTTTCTTTTTTCAATATTAAAGCATTAGCGCAAAAGCCATGGCTTAATGATGTTTCAGTTGGCTTGGAGTTTGCCTTTCCGGTTGGTGACTATGCAATATCGAATAAGGCTTATGGATATGTTTATTCAATTCGAGCTGAAAGGAACATCAATAAGACTTTGGCAATAACTGGTTATGCTGCAATTAATCATTACAGAGGAGAAATGGTTTTTTGGGATGGTCAAAAAGACCAGGCTTTTACTTTAATGCCTCTTTTAGTAGGCCTTCGTAAAACTTTTAAACCCTTTTATGCTTCTTTAGAAATAGGGCCAGCTTTTGGCCTTTCTTCTAATGCAAGAGGTAATCTTGCTGTTGCACCTTCTATCGGTAAAAAGATAGGGTGCGTAGATTTTTCGGTACGGTTGTTTTCTATACCCATAAATGGGGGTAATCTGACACAAAACTTTTTAAAGCGAGGCGACTACCATTATTTGGGTCTTTCTGTTGGATATTCTTTGTTGGCTCTTAGGAAGAATAAGCAATAGGGTTATAAGGATTGGAAAAGATGGGTTTATGCGATAGTTATCAGTATTCTTTTTGAATTCAGCATTTAATGAAATGTAAACGAATTCAGTTAAAGGGTGGCTCGTTATAAGAACTGTGAAAGGAGTAATAATTAATATATGAATGTTTCATCGGCAGCTGATTTTACCTTGTTGAATTTAGAGAAGGCATATATTTTTCTCACAGTGAATAGGCGTAGGCAGAAAATATATTTGAAGGATATCTCATACATTGAAAGTAGCAGAGAGTACGTTCGAATATACATACGTACTAATAGTTTTCTTGTAAAGGGGTCTATCACATCCTTTAGTGAAATGCTTCCAGAAAGTTATTTCGTTAGAATTCATCGAAGATATCTAGTGCCTATTCACAAGATTATCATTTTTGATTCTCGAAATATATATGGTTCTGATTTTAAGTTGCCTCTTGGTCGTACATATAAATCAGCATTATCTGCAAAGTGTGGTTTCAACTTTTAGTATTTTATTAAATGCATATTCATTAGTAGACTATTAATGACAGTTCATAGAATATTTATCAAATAATTGGCATAGCTTCTTACATACTTTGATTGCAATCTTAGCTTAGGGCTTAAAGTACAAATATCTTATGCAGTTGAAGTCTTTGGCGATGAGTAGAGCACTTATCGTGTGTTTATTTTTGTTCAGTTTTTTTTTATCTAATGCTCAGACTGTTTATTATGTTGATGTTGCTAGATCAGACAACAGTGGAAATGGTTTGTCATGGGCTAATGCCAAGAAAGACCTTCAGGTAGCTATTAATTTGGCTAGTGCAGGGGATGAAGTTTGGGTAAAAGCTGGCACTTATTTGCCCACGCATGACCCTTTTGGTAGCACATCTCCTGGAAACAATAGAGATAAAACCTTTTTACTTAAGGAAGGCGTAAAAGTGTATGGTGGCTTTGCTGGTACAGAATCTAGTGTAAGTCAAAGAAACAGGCTGACCAATGTAACTATTTTGAGTGGCGATCTTGGAACAGTTAATACTGTGACCGATAATGCATACCACGTTGTTCTTGCTGTAAATAATACTAATGCAACCGTTTTAGATGGATTTACTATTACAAGAGGTTATGCTGTAGCGCCTAGTGGTTCTACAATAACAGTTGGGGGACGAGTGATTGATCGGTTTAAAGGTGGTGGGGTAGCTAATTATCATTCCGCAGCATCTTTTATTGGTTGTACCATTACTTTAAATAGTGCTGATTGTTCGGACGGTGGAGATGACTCTTGGGGTGCAGGAATGGTCTCTTACCTCTCAACCTCATTAATGGAAAGTTGTTCTTTTGTTAGCAATAGTTTTTTGAACGGGGGAGGAAGTTTTGGTGTATTTGGCTCTGGTCTAATTATCATTGGAAGCGGGTCTGTAATAAGAGATTGCTTTTTTATAGGTAATACAAGCGGTTCAGGATTTCTTGATGGTTCAAGAGGTGGAGCTATTAATTGTGAAGGAACAATTACTATGACTAATACAGTTTTCTATGGTAACTCCGCACAAAATGGGGCAGCGCTTGCTATGGGAGGGGCAAGTAATAATACTTCAACTATTTCCAATTGTACATTTGCTAATAATACCTCAAGCTTCGCTGGAACGGCCTTTTCAGGATTTGCAAACAGTACATTTCGTAATTGTATTTTTTGGAATAATAACCCCACGTCTAGTTCTGCAGCTAATCGCAATGAGATATTTAGTCAGGAAAATCGTACACAGTTTCAGCCAATTTTTATTAATTGTATTGTTCGAGATGCTACAGGATCTCCATTATCTGTTTTTCAAACAAGTATGACAGGGGTGTTGAATGGTAACCCACTCTTCAGCAATATAAGTGATGGGGATGGAGCGGATAATATTTGGGGTACAGCCGATGATGGACTCATGTTGCAGGCAACAAGCCCAGCCATAAATGCGGGTGTTACTGGTACTTCGATACCTGCAGCAGATGCTCGTGGATTAACAAGAGATGCTCAGCCGGATATTGGTGCATATGAATTTGGATCTGCGCTTTCCAGTAATGCAGATTTAAGCTCATTGACCATCTCATCAGGTACGCTGTCTCCCACTTTCGCAGCAGGTACTACCAGTTATACCGCTTCAGTAGCCAACAATATTAGCAGTATAACCACAACAGCGGTAAGAGCTGAGTCTAACGCAAGTCTATCTGTTAGAATCAATAGTGGTTCTTACACCAGTTTAACGAGCGGTGTTGCTTCTGGTTCCCTTAGCTTGAATGTTGGATCTAATACAATAGATGTACGTGTAACTGCGCAAGATGGCTCAACAATAAAAACATATAGTATAACGGTTACCCGGGCGGCTTCTCCATCAATAACAGTAAGTGGTAGTTTATCTGCGGTTAACACTACTTATGGATCAGCATCAGCGAGTCCAACCAGCTTTACTGTGAGCGGTAGCAATTTGACCAATAATATTACGATCGCCCCTCCTACGGGCTATGAAGTGTCAACAACTCTTGGTAGTGGATATACAACCAGTTTAACGCTTAATCAATCAGGGGGAAGTGTATCATCAACTACTGTGTATGTACGTCTCAGCGCTACAGCTACGGTGGCGGGTTCGCCATACAGTGGTAATATTGTGTTGTCTAGTACTGGTGCTACAAGTCAGAACGTTGCTACAGCATCTAGTACGGTTAGCGCAAGGTCATTAACTATTACGGCTAATGCTGTAAACAAGACCTACGGGTCTGCATTAACAGGCGCTGCTGGAAGCACCGCTTTTACAAGCAGTGGCTTGCAGAATAGTGAGACAATAGGTAGTGTAACTATTGCCTATGGTACCGGTTCAGCTGCCACTGCGGCGGTAGGTACATATACGGGTAGTGTTACACCGAGTGCGGCTACGGGAGGTACATTCACTGCTAGCAACTATAATATCACTTACAGTGTAGGAAATATCATAGTTGGGCAAGCTAACCTTACGATCACTGCAAACAATGCGAATAAAACTTATGGATCAGCATTAACTGGGGCTTCGGGTAGTACTGCCTTTACTAGTAGCGGCTTGCAGAATAGTGAGACGATTGGAAGTGTGTCTCTTGCTTATGGTACAGGATCAGCTGCCACAGCA
>JACCDH010634068.1_pt1 | contig 22745 bp, 19 predicted proteins | sample 7442481 | NCBI WGS metagenome assembly JACCDH01 (sample SAMN15323433, study PRJNA562643) | freshwater metagenome | isolation source: river surface water | place: USA:Blue River Watershed | collected 2017-08-15
GACATTGGATTTGACAGCGATAGCGGTAGTCAGGTGTCAGCATGCAGAGGCTTGTAGTGTTCCTCTTAAATCAAATGCTACGAACAATAAATGACAACACGTCATACGCACTTGCTGCTTAATTAACGGAATGTTAATTGGCTTAATCTAGCTGAAGTATAGTAGGCCAGACAAGTACTTCTGATGAACTGCCACCCTTTCGGTTCATCGCTCAGAAGTTCATCCCATAGGGTTAGTGTTGCCAATGGTTTTACCGCAACATGAAACTAAAAAACCTAAGTATGTGCGTTGGGTGTTCTTGTCCGGCCACATATCGAAAATCAACCAACGAACTAAGCATGTAGAAAGCTTGAAAACTCGTCGTTTGGACGAGGGTTCGAACCCCTCCGACTCCACAAAAAAAGCCCTCCGAAAGAGGGCTTTTTTGTTAGAATGATTCACCGACCATGAAATAAAAGTACCCGCCTTCGGTGCCGTAGCCATAGTCGAGGCGGATGTTGAGTCTTTCGGCTGGGTCTACAACGAAGCGCAGGCCAGTGCCGACTGAGTATTTTAGATTTTGAAAATTCAAAGTTGAGCTTGGGCCAAAAACATCGCCGGCGCCGGCAAAGGCCACAGCACCGAAGCGCCACCAGAGTGGAAAGCGATATTCGACTTGTGTTGCCATAAAATGGCGATCTCTGAAACGGTTTTTAGGATAACCTCGCAAAATGTCATCATTGCCGAGCGTTGAGAGATCTAGAAAGGGAACCGAGCCAAAGCTGAAGCGACCTTTTGCTTGTAAGGCCAAAATATGCTTCGGCCTGATTTGCCAATACTGCTGATAAGTGGCATTGATTGTTTGAAAATTGAAGGTACTCTTGAGTTGGGGCAGAAAAAAATAAGATGAAAATTCAGCATATCGCCCTTTGTAAGGATTAATGATATTATCTCTGGTGTCGATAATACCGACCAGACCTAATGCGGAGCCAAGTCCACCTTTGTAACCAGTGATATTACAAGCCTCCAAAAGCCCACCTTGTGTGTATGAAAATCCGTATTCATACTCCAACTCATAATCGAAACCCACAAAGAAGCCAGGCTTGATTTTTTTCAACTGCAAGGACTTCAGTACAAACAATTTATAGCTGTATTTTTCCTCTAGAGATTTGCTGGTATTGTTCCCAATTCCATAGAAGCGATCCGGAAAATCTCGAAAGCGAATATCGCCTTTCAATAAATAGTTTTCGTCTTGTGTAAATACATGCCAGGTTGCCCAAGCATCGAGTTGACGATTCTGGGTGTAATCCGCTAAAAATTGCAAATAAGAGACCCGAGGATGCGACGCCGCATTTAAGGAGGGTTTTACCTTGAAATAGTAAACACCTGCTGCACCTGCTGCCCAACGCGTATCTGGCGTATAGTAAAGAAGTGGCAAGGCAAAAATGCCATTTTTGTCTTTGGCTATCGTGTCTGATAACGGCGCAAAACCAAAAAATTTCTTGTGCTGCGTTGTATCATGCTGCGTTTGTGCCTGCACTGATAAAATAGAAAGGCAAGACCAAAGTAAAACCCGAAAGTCCAAGATAAATAAGAATTTAGGTAAGACGCTCAATTATTTCGCTGTATGCTGCAAATTTAAGCAACAATTGCTCAGTAGTAAATAATTCAAAATCCCTAAAATCAAAACCCGGCGCAACCGCACAAGAAACCAAAGCATAACCCTTATCATCTAGAATTGAACTGCCAAAAATGGTATCTTTCGGAATCCAGAGGAAGGGTTGTTGGCCTTTGCTGAGGTCTAGGCCAAGATGGTGTTGCTCGTGGCCGTGCTCTGAAAGGGTATGTACAATTAAAGGGCTGCCAGCGTGGAAGTACCAAAGTTCGTCGCTTTTGATGCGGTGGAATTTCGATACGTTTTCAGCCGTTAGTAGAAAGTAGATGGACGTTAGTAATTGTCGATCTTGCCCTTCAAGCGTTTGCGCAGCGCGGTAGGTTTCTTTATAATAGCCGCCTTCAGGATGGGCTTGCAGCCCTAGTTCATTGATGAGTTGTTGTAGTTGGGTCATGCTCAAAAATAAGCAATGTTACAACTCCAAATACTTCAAAAATTCGTTTTTGGTTTGCTCTTCTTCAAATTTCCCGCAGTAATGTGCAGTCACGGTACTGCTATTCACATCCTTCACGCCTCTTGAAGAAACACAAAGGTGTGTGGCATCAATGACCACTGCTACATCTTCGGTTTCGAGGACTTGCTTTAAGGCATTGGTGATTTGCATGGTGAGGCGCTCTTGAACTTGCGGGCGCTTGGCAAAGTGCTGTACAATCCGGTTGATTTTAGAGAGGCCAATTACCTTTCCGGAGGAAATGTAGGCTACGTGTGCCTTTCCGATAATGGGCACAAAATGATGCTCACAGTTCGAATAGAACAAAATGTTCTTTTCAACCAACATCTGATTGTACTGATATTTGTTCTCAAAGAGTTTGATGTCTGGGAAGTTGGCCGGGTTGAGGCCGCTAAATATTTCCTGGACATACATTTTAGCAACACGTCGTGGCGTACCACTGAGGCTGTCGTCTGTACGATCCAAGCCTAAAATATCCATGATTTGCCCAAAGTGATGGGCAATTTGATCAATTTTCTCGTGATCTGAAAGCGCAAAAGCATCTGATCTGAGGGGGGTTTCTACGGAGGTACTTACGTGCTCATCTCCAATTTCATCTAAAAGCACGTCAATCATGTGGTTATTTACCTTGATACCGTTTTGTTTCATCTTTTGTTTTATTTCTTAAACAAAATGAAAGAGGTTTAGTTCAGTATAGGCATAAAAAAAAGCGCCCCGAAGCAGCGCTTTTGCAATATCTTTTTTTAAACAACTAAGAACGGAAACGCTTTAATTGGTTAAAATATAAATTCAAGCTGCTCTGAAATAAGGAGTTCGCCCGTATTTAATGCGGCAAAAGATCTGAGGTAATAGGTATGACCAGGCACCATAAAACTCAAGGTGCCACCAAAGATATTTGTATATGATGTTGGACAAGGTAAACCAACTTGTGCATAGGCATTACTCAGTGGCGCATTTGCTATTGAATCAAGTCTAACGCCATAATACAAGACTTTTTCACGTGGTAACTCACTAAAATTGCCTGTAGCATTGACAAATTCATTGTTCAAGCCAGATCGGGTCATTGAAATGGTGGGCTTTGTTGTTTCAAACTTCGTACAAGCGAATAATAAGGATGCTAAGAGGGAAAGAAGAATTATTTTCATGTTGTGCAAATTAAAATCTGAAACCGATGCCGAACTGATGGAAAACTGTGGACCACCAAACTTTTTTCTCAGCATCAGTACTGTAAGTTGGTTGTTCAATTAGAAAATACGGAGAAGTGACTACATAACTTGCCGCATATTCACCAAAGATCTTTAGTTTTTTACCGAATGGTTTCTCAAAACCCAAATGTGCTTTCAAGCCACCACCACTTGTATAAATTGCTGCTGATTTTTGATTGTAAGCGTGTAGACCTATAGATAAAAACGCATCAGGACCGAAATAAATATTTGGAAACTTATCAAACAAAAAATAATCCAAGCTCGATACCAATTGTCCATTTAGAAAAAGTGAACTCGTATAGGTAGCAGATTCAAGGTAGTCACCGCCAAAACTGCCTGAATTATGATTGAATCCATAGAACGACTCCGAAGCACCTTTGTGATAAAATAAGTCTAAGGACACCCGAGCACGAACATTTAATATTTTCTCTGATTCTTTACCCAAGGATAAACAGGCTCCTTTTCCGACAAGAGCTCCTACGCTACTACCGGGCAAAGTACCTCCAAATTTGATATAATTCGGTTGAGAAAAGCTAATAAGTCCTATGAAAAAGCTCAAAAGGAAGACGAAATATTTGAAATGATTCTTTTTCATATTATTTCTTGTATTGGATGTTGAGGTATGAAGAAACTAAATAAGAAGGAATAGCAAAACCAACGCCTTCGGTATCTTTTCCTACCAATTTTGACTGAATGATTCCTTGTAGTGTTCCGTTTTTCTCAAATAACGGACCGCCGCTGTTTCCGCCGTTGATATTGATGTTTAACTGCAGTAAATTATTATTGTTGGTCGTCCTTTCATTGGAAATCAGACCCAAGCTTACCGACTGGCCTAGTTCAACGGATTTTGGAGCGCCAATTGTATAGACTTCTGATAAATTTTTGAATGATTTGGTATCTGAAAGCAAAAATACTTTCTCAAAATTGTAAGCCACTTTCAATAAAGCAACATCGCGAGCCCTGTTAAAACGAACAATCTCAGCATCGACAAGGATGCCATTTGAAAGGATTACCTTAATATTTGATTGTTTATCTTGGGTCTTGCCCGAAATGACGTGGTAGTTTGTCAGGATATAACCATCCTGCGTAATGGCAAAACCAGAACCATGACCGCCATCGGCTCTTTTGATGATCACAGAAGCCAAAGAGGCATCGGATAACTCTTTTACCAAATTCACAGGCTTGTTCAGGGTCAGTATTGGATCTTGAGAGTTAAAGCTGTTTTGCATCGGTAATTTTTGTTGAAATGCCGCCCACTGCTTGAGCTCATAATAACTTTGAGCCAAGGCATCATTGATCATACCTACATAATTTGGACTGATACCATATTCCGAGATGAATGGATCAGAAATACTATATGTTTCAAGAGAATCTATGACTTCATCGTAAGTATTGAAGTTTGTCCAAACAACTTTGATACCCAACTTTCTATAGTTCTCGGTACCTTCATAAATCAAAAATTCATCGATTTCTTTGATCTTCGCCTCTAAAAAAATGGTGTTATTGTTGTCTTGAAAAACACGATTCACGGTATCAATGAATCCTGATTGCAATAGCACTTCAAACAAATCTTCTGTAAATACCGTGTTTTCAGCAAATAAACTTTTGCGTTCATCCGCTTTTTCCAATGAAGATGCAATCGTTAATCGTTTGCGTTTTTTATTAGATAATTGAGCCAAGCGCTCCTCTTCTAACCTTTTTGCTTCTAATTTTTCGGTGATGCGCAGTTGTTTTTGCTCAAGTAATTTGGGCTCAATATCTTTTTCGTGAGGGACAACATAAAATTGAATGTCTTCCTCAAAATTTTTGATGTCAACTTTGACATCTTGAATATTGACATAGCGCTGTTCGGCTTTTCTTTTTTCGAAAAATATCTGATGAACTAAATGTACTTCATTGGCATAAAGCAAAGAATTGGGATGACGAACGATTTGCTCCCAATTAACAAGGACCAACGGGAGGTCTAAAATAGCAACCGGATAAAACCAAGGGTCTCTTCTTTCAGGAATAAGCAAGTGGTGCTCATCTTTAAAACCTGGTGTATGAATGACGATTTCTTGCAAACCAGCCCTTTCAATGTTTGTGCTAATATTTTTTCCTTTACCTAGTTCTTTGTTTTCGGACAGAACTTGGCTTGAATCTGAATCTGTAATAAAAACAACAGCTTGTGTGTCAGGAAGTAAGAAGGATGTACAAGAACTTAGGCATAGGAGCCCCAGTATACAAGCAAATTTGAAGGAAATATGCATGATTTATTAATTTGAGGACTAAATTTATCATTTATTTTACAATCAAGCTTCATTTTACTTTTTTATCAAAGCAACTTTATTCCCCTTTTTTACGTCTACAACCCCGTATTTATAAACCTTTTTTGTGAAAAAATCTACCTTATTTGTGGCTATTGCCCTCGCTTTCAATTCGTTTCAATCTTTTGCACAGTCTGTAAAAGGCGAAAGTATCACCTATTCTTACGTGAAACTACCGAGCAATCCGGTGAAGCCAAAACCAGCTTATTATCAGTCTTTTGTGACTGCGGCTTACGAAGTTGAGAATCAAAAATTATTGGCACAGTTTGAGGCCGACAAAGCACAAGCGGAGGCTGATTACCAACGCGAAATGGCTGAATATCCTAACCGTTTAAAGGCTGCTGACGACAAATATGCCAAAGAAATGGAAGCTTGGAACGCGAAGTCTACTGCTTCTAAAATCTTGGAAAAACAAGTTTTAAATGAAAACAACCATCCGGTAAAAGATTATGTAGCGCAACCGTATCGCCGCACGATCAATCCACCAGTGCTCAAAACCTCTTATGACTACAATTCATTGGCTTCCACCTACCTCTTTATTGATGGTGTTGAAAAAGGCAGCAACAATGCACTGAATTATATGGTCACGCTTCAAGGTTTTGATGCCACGCCTGCTAAAATCGTAACTGAACAAAAAGCTGAGGTAAGCATCGTGAACAACGTGAAAACCACCAACAATGTCAATTACTACCACATTGAATTCACCTACCGCCACCCTATGAGTTTCAGAGTAGCAAATGCAGCAAACCAAGAAATTTATGCAGCAGCGCCTGCAGAATTCACAGAATATAAGCTATACAAAGGAGCTGCGTCAAAAACCCAGCCGTCTATGGATGTCAGTGCTGCTTTAAAAGCAATGGAAGACAAATGTTTGCAAGACAACTTGAAGGTGATCAACCACTTGGTCAATGACCGCATCGGTTTTGAAAAAACAGACGAAACCTTTGAATTGTATTATGTGAAATCTAAAAATGAGTCACATAATGACATTCAAGATGCATTTAACGCTGCACAATTGGGTTTTAAAATGCTCACTACCAATGAAGCACAGGCAAAAATCAAATTGGAAGAAGCGAACGCTATCTGGAAAAAAGCGCTTGAAGAATCCGATATTGAAAACAAAAAAGCCCGCATCGACAAAGATGTAACGATAGCTATCTACTTCAACTTACTTGAGTCTTATTTCGCGATGCGCAACACCACTGAAGCGGATGCTATTTTACAAACACTTGGGCGCATGGACCTTTCCAACCGCGACAAAAAACAGCGCGAAGCCTATGAGCAAGCCTACCTTGACTTAAAGTTAAGAATGGCTGCCAACGGACTCTAAGATTCCGTAACTTCGTAGACCATGAAGCAGCTGGTCTTATTTCTTTTATTGAGTTCAAGTCTTTTAGCCCAAAGCTATAAAGACCCACAACTCCCAATAGAAACAAGGGTTCAAGACCTTCTTAGCCGCATGACGCCAGCTGAAAAAGCTTGGCAACTTTTCATGGTTCCTTCAGATTTTGACACCACAAAATGCCGTTATGACAACGGCATTTTTGGTATACAGCTATTTGCCAATGGGCAGCAAGATCCCACACAGCAACTCTTGAATTATTCCAATGGCCAAGGAAATCTAGAGCTTATTGCCAAGGCCAACAGCATTCAGCACTATTTCGTAGAGCAAACGCGTTTGGGCATTCCGCTAATCTTCTTTGACGAAGGGCTGCACGGTTTAGTGAGGGCTGAAGCCACGAGTTTTCCACAGGCCATCGGCATGGCCGCAACCTTCAACCCTAGCCTCATGGCTGAAGCTGCTCTGCAAATTGCCAAGGAAGCACGCCTCATTGGCATTCGCCAAGTTTTAAGCCCTGTGCTCAATTTAGCTTCAGATGTACGCTGGGGCCGCACCGAAGAAACCTTTGGTGAAGACCCCTACTTAGCCACCCAAATGGGTTTGGCTTTTGTAAAAAATATCGAGCTATCTGGTGTCATTTGTACGCCTAAACATTTTATCCTCAATGTAGGTGAAGGCGGCCGAGATTCTTACCCAATTGGCCTGAGTTCCAGAGCGCTTTACATGAGTCATTTCAGACCTTTTTATGCTGCTTTCACTGAAGGCAAGGCCAGATCTGTCATGAGTGCTTACAATTCTTTAAACGGCAGTGCGTGTTCAAGTTCCGAATGGTTACTTCAACAAACACTCAAAAAAGATTGGGGCTTCAAAGGTTTTGTTATTTCAGATGCCAATGCCGTAGGCGGAGAGTTGGTTTTACACCAAACTGCCAATAGCTATGCCCAAAGTGGCGAACACGCCTTAAATGGAGGCCTCGATGTGATTTTTCAGACCGATTGCGCGCATTTTAAGCTTTTTGAAGCTGGTTATTTCTCAACACAACTTCAAAAAAATCAAATAGATAGCGCCGTTGCGCGGGTATTGCGTGTCAAATTTGAACTGGGTTTATTTGAAAATCCTTACTTAGAAAGCCCCAGCCAAAAAGAAATTCAAAAGCTTTTGAATCAGGGTTGGGAACTTGCCGAGCGCTGCGCTGAAGAGGCTATTGTCTTACTGAAAAATGACACGCTAACTAACGGGAAGGCAGTCCTGCCCCTATCAAAAAACACAAACATATTGTTGCTCGGTGAAGCTGCTGCTCAAATTAAACTTGGCGGCTACAGCGGTAAAGGCTACAAGGCCCAGAGCTTCTTAACAGGGCTTATAGAAACCTTTGGCGCGGATCACATCAATTACTTACCTATTCCTGAACAACCTTGGGCCGATTCAAAAGTGACGCTAAGCGCTGAGAATCCGTTTTTTGAAACACTGAGTTTTCAGTCCAGCTATTTTAATAACCCTCGTTTAAGCGGTGCGCCAGTACTGACCAGAACAGAAACGCAAATCGATCATCATTGGACACTCTATGGACCTTGCCTAGAAACAGGCAACGGATTCTATTCGGCGCGTTGGCAAACTGAGTTGAAAGCAACAAAAGATACCACATGTTTGATTGGTATTGAAGGAAACGATGGTTTTCGTTTATTTATCAATGATTCTTGCGTCATTGATCAGTGGCAAAAAGCGGGTTTTCATGCAAGCACCCATGCGCTTCAACTTCAAAAAGGTCAAACGCTCCGCTTTAAAATAGAATTTAAGGAACCTCAGGCCAATGGCCGCATCAGGCTGTTCTACGAAACCAAAAAACACCTTGAAAAGCATTTTGTACCACTCGAAAAAGCCATTGCTAAAGCTAACGTAGCGGTATTTGTCGTAGATTTTCCGGAAGGAGAATTTCAAGACCGCTCGTCTTTGCGCTTAGCACCCGAGCAAATAGCACTTATTAACGAACTCAAAGCTTGCGGCTTACCAGTTGTGGTGGTCATCAATGGAGGCAGCGCTGTAACCATGCAAGAATGGCAAGCGCAAAGCAGTGCCATCTTGTATGCGTGGTATTTGGGCGAGGCAGGTGGCGCCGCATTGGCTCATGTTTTGACTGGCCAGGTGAATCCGTCGGGTAAACTTCCTATAACCATTCCGCAACACGAGGGGCAACTCCCGCTTTCTTATTGGCATGAACCCACAGGGCGCGGAAATGACTACGTGAATGGCACCGGCGAACCACTTTATCCGTTTGGACATGGCTTAAGTTACACGCAGTTTGAATACCGCGATTTAAAAATAGAGCAGACTTCAATGGGTTTAAACGACACCCTTAACCTTTCTTTCACGATCCAAAACACAGGCGCTTATCCAGGAGCTGAAGCTTTGCAGTTTTATATCAAGCCTTTTTACAGTTCAGAAACGCTTCCGGTTCAGTACCTCATCCGAACTGAAAAAACGCGTCTTAAAAATGGCGAAACCAAGCTCTATTTACACTACAAAATTCCAGTTGCTGCACTCGGTATTCCGACAGGGCCCAAAAGCACGGACCTTCCTACTCAGTTTTATTTACAAATTGGTGCTTCGTCAAAAGACATTCGCTTACAAAGCCCCGTTATTACCCTTTCAGAATGATGCGTTTATTTTTATTTTGCTCCTTTTTATTTGGATTCAATGCGCTCAGCCATGGCCAAGATACACTGCGTGCGCTTTTAATTGGCAATAGCTATATGGCCGTCAATAATTTACCGACTTTGGTGAGCGAGGTGGCCAACGCACAAGGAGATCACCTCATTTATGACAGCAATACGCCTGGCGGTCAAACCTTTCAAATGCATGCCAATAATGCCATCAATTATCAAAAGATGCAAGCACAAGCCTGGGACTACATTATTCTTCAAGGCCAAAGCCAAGAACCGAGTTTTCCCTATGAGCAAGTCAATACCCAAACACTACCCTATGCCATGCAGCTCGCAGATAGCGCCAAAAGCATTCAACCCTGTAGCCAAGTCAATTTTTTCATGACTTGGGGGCGCCAAAACGGCGATCCGCAATGGGATTCTATCAATACCTTTGACAAAATGAATGCGCGCCTCAGAGCCGCTTATTTGCGCATCGCTGATTCTGCCGCTGCCGCGGTATCACCCGTTGGAGTTGCCTGGAAATACGTACGAGACAATTATCCGAATATCAATTTATATCAGCAAGATGGTTCACACCCAAGTCTGGAAGGCTCCTATTTGGCAGCTTGCGTTTTTTACAGCGCATTGTTTCAGAAAAGTTGCCTAAACAATACTTTTAACCCTGGAATCGGTCACGGAGATGCCTTTATTTTACAACAAGTAGCAAGTAGCATCGTGTTGGATAGTTTGGGTACTTGGGGCTTGGTACTTCCTAGTGAGCAATTGCAAGTCACAGCAGGCTACAGCAGCATTCCAGGGGCAAGTTTATTGAGCTTCACGGCTAATGCGAATCAGGCGGCCAATTATACTTGGTATTTTCCGGACATGACCATTGAGGTAGGCCAAAATATTGGTTTTGAGTACAACCTCAACACGTATCAGGTACTGCTCATTGCCACTGGGCTTTGTGACACTGACACCCTACTCATTGATGTCAATCTCTCAAGTACTTCGGGTTTAGATCTTGAAACGCTACAATATGAGTGGAAACCAGGCGCTGCACTTCAGCTTAATTCATCGGGGTTTAACACCATCAAAGGCTATGACCTTCTTGGTAAAGAAGTGCCGTTGGCAATAGAAAAAGGACAAAATGGGTTTCTCATTGCGTATCCGACCACTTGCTTTATGCTTCAATTGGCCAATGAAAACCAAAACTACGTGTTGCAGACGCCGTTAACTGTTGCGCCTTAATCTCCAAGCTCAATCACAGATCCATTTCCAACTTTTTGTTTGGAAAAGTAATTTTCAGCTGTAATTTGAATCGGGTTTGGATTGTACCATTTGGTAAAAAAGGTGAAGTCTGACTCATGTTTTTTGTGCCATTTCTCAAATTGGTTATCTGGTGCCATATTGAACAACCAATAGGTGTAAGGCTCAATAAAGCCGACATCATTGAGCTGCTGCCAAAAATCGAACAAAACTACTTTGTAGGGTGCTGCTTTTGGAGCAGCCTGCCAATTGGTCAAGAAGGCTTGTCTGAGCTCGAGGAGGGTCTGGACATCTAGATCTACTTTTTTATTGTTCATTAAATATTTAGTTGCAGCCATTCCCATTTGCATTTCAAATTCCATACTAAATGGGCTCATCGATTTTGCAAAACTCACGGAAATTGTGCCTTTGTCAAAAACTAAAGCTTTCTGGTAAGTCTGATACAACAACAGGCTCATTTCTCTGGTTCTTTTGGTATTTCGCTCCAAATTCATGAAAAGCTCTCCATAGATCAAGCCCCACAATTCATCTTCAGAATCACAATAAATTTTGGCCAAACGGTAATAATTTGAAGAAAATTCTGGCGCCATTTCAATGCCCTTTTCATAACTCTGTATGGCGAGGGGTATGTTTTTTTGAATCAAATAAATGTTGCCCGTCTCTACGTAGAGGCGCCCGCTGTTCGGAAACTTTTTTAAGCCTTCTGCATAAGCTGCAATTGCTCCTTCCGGATTCCCTTGAAAGTCTATGGCGTTACCGATCATCTGCCAAAGCTGGTCGGTGGCTTGCGGGTGTTCAGTTTGCTTGCGCATGATTTCTTCCGCTTTTTTGTAATCTTTTTGCAAGTAATAACTGTAGGCAAATTCATACCAAGCATCGTAATTGTTTGGGTCTTCGTTCAATACCTCTTCTAGTTTCAAACGGCTATCTGCAAATTGACCTGCATCCATGAGTTTAATGGCTTCGCCAATTTCTTTGGCCTTTGGATTTTCTTGAGCTAAAAATTGTAAAGGAAGTGCGAGTATTATCAGCGCGTAAAATAATTTCATAGGATAGTTTTTTTAAATGGTAGAACTTTAAACACTTTTAACTGATTCTTATTCACTGAAGTAGTACGCCAAAAAACCCGGCGTGCGCCACAAAGATGCGCTATTTGCGCTAAAAAACCACGACCTCGGTATATTTTACCGAGTTGATATCCTAAATATAAATAATGTAAACCACTTTTCGTTTCCACAATTAAATACTGATGGTAATAGCTAGGCAAAGACGACAACACCGCTTGGCTATAAAGTTGTTTACTGAGTATCGGATAAGAAGAAAGCGAATCTGTGAATCTAGGCACGTGATGCTTTAATCTTCTTTCTACCCTTCCCCATTGTTCTTTATAAATTGCTTTCTGAAGTGTTGAAAATCGATGAATAGCAGGCTTTACTGGTTCCTGTATTAAACCCGAATCTACCACCAGTAAGTTAGAATAATAAGCCCCTTGATACGCGAAACGTTGGTCGCTTTCATCAATAGGCTCTTTACTTTCCCCCTCCTCATCGTGCCAACGAAACGCATATTGAAACCACTCTCTACATACATGTGGTTGATATTTGACCATGAAGAATTCATTTGGTGTTGATAGCGACTCAATCCGCAGCAATTGCTTAAAAGATTCTCCTGGTGCTAAGGACCAAAATTGCATATATTTTTCATCTACGTTTGCTGAATCTTTAAGTAGGAGTGAAAAAGTTGAATCTAGTCGAAATTGATTGGTTCCGGTTTTTTGGTACCTATACACTTCAAAAAGCCCCATACCCAATTGCGGATGACCTGGCACCAAAATACTTCCATGAAGATCAGATACATTTTGAATTTCCAATTCCAATAAAGTATATTGAGCAGATTGACTCTTGATTTGCTTCAAAGTGAGCTTGAGTTGTTGCGGTAGCAAATCAGCAAACACAAAAGTCGGGTATATACCGATAAAAAAGAATAGGAAAATTAATCGTGCCAATGGTCAAATTTATGATACTGGTGTTGTTGTGTCTGCAAATCTTCGTTTGTAAAAAGATGCTGCAAGGGTTCAATTTCCATATCTGGGTAAATTAAAAATGACTTGGCACCAAATGGATGGGTATTGACATGGATTGCTGTGCAAGGCCCGTAAATTTGGAATTGCAAACGAGTAGAGTGGTAAAAATCGAGTTCAGAACGTTGCCAATTTACAGGAAGTGTACCCAATACCGACGGATATTCTCGATATAAAAGTTCAAGGCACTGCATCAGATGCTCAGGATCGAAAACCGTTGAGTCGTAAAGTTGTGCCGAAAATAGATACTGAAGCCCTCTTTTTTCATCGGATGTTAATGCTTGGAAATGATGCTTACGAGCTAGATTTTCGGAATCTTTGACTGGATTTCCTTGATTATAGAGTTGTGCAAATTGTAGTTTCCCTGTGGCATCGTATTCGCGGCACCAACCATTGCGCAGCCCTTTATGATACCTGAAATCTAAAAGCAAGACACCGGTTGTATCAAAGCGCTGATAGGGCCCTTCAAGAGAATCAAGGATGGTGTAGCGGTACAATATTTTAGTGCCATTTGCCGCATAAAGTTCCTTGAAGCATTCTTGATTTTTATAAAGTATGTAGCTTTTTCGGATACCGCTTGGGTAAAAATCTTCTTGACTTTGCATCTGATAACCATCTGGGCGCGTTTGCGTCAAAAAAACAGACTGCTGAATTTTCCCTTCATACCACCTGCGCACCTCACGCGCACTGCCCGCATGATCCTCCTTAAAAACCTCAAGTCTTTCTGGGTCTCCATTCTTGTAAAACTGAACCATTGTTGTATCCTGCCCCTTTCGGTAGTCACGGCGCCAATGCAATTGCCCATTCGGATACCACCAGGTTTCAACACCAGTATGCTGATCGAGCAAATAAATATTGACGTCATGAATAAGTATTCCGGTCGGGGTCCACTCTTTGAGATAACCACTGCCGCTTTCATCCAAAACTTGTTCGAGGGTCAACTGCCCGTTTTCGGCCCATTCTTTCTTGCTAGGGGAAAATGGATGCGCACTTTCTAGGTCGTAAACATAAACTGAAGAAGGCTTGCCATTTGGATGCCAAGCTTGCCAAGTTCCAATTTCAATACCATTTTGATATGCACCCGAACTCAACTTCTTTCCATCCGGGTAGAATTTTTCAAAAAGCCCATCTAGCGCACCGTTTTTGTAAGTGCCTTTGGCCTTTACTTTTCCGTTTTCATAATATTCAGTGGTGGGCCCATGCAAAGATCTATTTTCATAGTAGCCGTTCTTGATGAGTTGATGCGTCCGGACTTGCGTTAAGGCCCCAGAAAAAGGATCATATATTTTCTCGGTACCAAAGGGCACACAAAGATACGTGTAGCCGTCTTCATCCACCGTATGAGGTGGATGCATGCTTTTATCAGACTCGTTGAGCTCGTTATAGCGTATCCAAGCAAGTGACCTTTCAAAACGCTGCTTCCCTCCTGTTCCATATTGCGTTTCTGTCATGCAGCGTCGGCCCGAACGGTCCAAGTAATAAACCGAATGTGATTCCTTCTCACCGCTTTCGCGCCAGACATCTTGCACAACTAAAATGCTGTCACCATCCCACAAAGAAAATTGCGAACGCACTCTGGGCTTACCCTCAAACGTATTGATCGTTTCTTCAGTGAGCCTTCCCTTCACAAATCCACGGCGCTCATATACTTTTCCTAAATGCAGAGTCTGGCAAACTCCTTCTCGGACCTTATGCAAATAAGGATCTTCAAAAAAAGTCGAGAACAAGTACAGCCCTCCTTTCTTATATTGCGGATTGAAGTCACAGTTATCTTGCGCAAAGACCGAAATTGAGAAAAAAATAAGGTATAGTAGCGCGATGCTTTTCATAGTTTTGTTTGCTTACTTTTTTAGGTTTTCAATAAACTTAGCATGCTAGCCAATTGAAACTCTAACGCAAGTTCTTTTCAAAACTAGTAAAGTTTGGGCTTTATTTTACTTTACGGCGATGATTTGCAAGGTAGCAGAGGCGCCGTTATGATAGGTCCCCTCCTTCACTTCTCGATAGACTTTGTCAATTTGCAAAGAAGAAAAAGCGTTGCCAAGCAATTCGACTAATTCTTCCTTGCTATAGAGCAAGGCTTCTTGTTGAGGGCCACCTGTGCCAAAACGCAGCTGTTCGAGGTCGTAAACTTCCATAACGAGTTGGCCACCTGGTTTGAGAGCATTTGAAATTTGAGGCCAAATATGCTTTTTGACGTTCGGCGGAAAATGCGCAAAAACTCCTATAATGAGATCCCACTTCATGGGCTCTAGTTGAACATCGGACAAATCCGCACAAATACATGATACTTCTTGACCTTTTAAAAGTGCCAATTGTTTTGTTTTTTCAAGGCCTGCCTCTGAATAGTCAATGCAGGTCACGGCATTTCCCAAACTGGCTAGGTAAACTCCATTTCGGCCCTCTCCTTCTGCTAGGCAGAGTACATTTAAACCACTACCAAATTCTTGTGCCTTTAAAAAATCATTAGGTTCTTGCCCGTAAGCATAGACTTCTTCTTTATAGCGTTCGTCCCAGAATTCTTTCATTGGATTTGAATGGTTTTTGTTAGCGTATGCTGATCGTCTAAAATAAATTGAAGTGTATAAGTGCCTGATACAAGACCTAGACCTTTAATATCTATAAACTTCTTTGCATTTTTAACCTTCTCATAATATACTTCATGCACCAACTTACCCTGCTGATCCAATATAAATAACTCAACATTTGCTTTCTGAGTTAGATTGAAATCAAGATTAAGTTGAGCATTGGCCGGATTGGGAAAAATAGTAACATGTATAGCAGCGTTCTGTTCGGGCACTTCAATTGAACCAGCAGCACTTTGCTTGAGCCAAACTTCATAGAAAATGGCATTGGCGCTTGTTTGGGCCGTATTATTTTGGGTGAACGGATTGAGCGCAGTGCTTTTAATGCCACCCACTAAATAACCAATGAGTACTGAATCGGAGGCGAGCGCATTTAAATCGATGATCTCATGTGCATAAAAAGGCAGATTTTCTTTTGGAATGAATTCAGCACTAGCGCCCAATAAGGCAGGCATTTCTTGATTGAGCACATATTCGTGATAAGATCCATCGGGCGCTTGGCTCAGTCTACTAATTGTCTTGACGAACGGCACATTTGGATCATTAACGAGTGTGCCATTTTGATAATAATATTGACTGATGCCGCCCAGAAAGAGATGATGCATAGAAGAAGTACTTGCATCGTAAGCACTGAATTTAGCCGAATGGTAATTGCTGAGATACTGGCTAAAACCATTGACGGCTACATGTGAAGTCGGATGAATTTCTACTGGATATAAAAACGGAAGATCCGCATTGAGTTGAAATACGCCTGAAGAGATCAGGTAACCAAAACTAGAATCGGGGTAGATATGAGGCAACAGGTTGTAATCACGGCGATGCAAATTGATTTGATCGGTCACTAACTGATAATTAGACACCGTTAATGGACTTCCTGGTGCACTGAGCTCAAATTTTTTGAGACCATCAACATAGGTTTGGACAAAGGTTGGGTTGTTCATTGGGTTATAACGCCCATCAAAACGATGACCTCCAACTAAATAATATTGTGCACCGATTTTTGCCAAATTCCCTCCAGTAACCGCAAAACGCTCGTCTTGAATTTGCTCAAAAAACACACTCATGGCCTGATTCGAGATGCAAGCCGCGATCAAGCCATCTAAATTAATTCTCGTTAGGTAAGGAAAAGTAATGTGATCATTGGCTGTATTACTATAAGCATAACCTCCTGTGAGAATGAGCTCATTTCCATCCTGATAAAAGTTCATGTTGGTACTTTGCAACTGCTCTTGCAGCGATACCGCCAATTCTTGCAAAGAACGCGTCCAAATTTCTTTGGTATTTAAATCAATGAGCTGAATTTGCTGATTATTCTGACTTGCCGGAAAAGCATTAAAAGGCTGGCGCGCATGCAAGCCGTCTGGTCTACCACCAATTAACACCAACTTACTCCCTCTTTGCCCCCAAGCAAAAGAATGTAAGCCGTCAAAGCCCTGAATGGAATCAGCTTTTAGTCGGATTTCGTATGGGAAATTTATGGTTTGGGCAATTATGGATTTCCCTAGAAAAAATGTGAAGCAAAAAAGGAGACCTATTTGTTTATTTCTTGAAAGCATAAGCTCGATATATTTTGAATACAATTAGTTCAACCTTCCTGAACATTAAGCAAATTTAGATAAGTCAAAATAATAATATTTAATCTTTATTTAAACTCATATGGAACACCCGTGACCTGAGTGAGCAAAGTTTGAGGTGCGTCCAAAACCTTGGCATTTCCTTTAGGTTGAGGAGTAACGACCTTCATCGTAGTTAAATAACTTTCCATGACTTTATGCAGGGTATAGGCTGTATTTTTCGGATTAGACACACCTTTGATACGACACAACATATCCACTGGATCGCCATCGCGCTCACACGCAAGAATTGAATAGATTTTCTGACGATCTAATGGTAGGCCTCCAACGGTTGCTTTTTGAACGCGTTTACCTTGCTCAGCGAAAGCCAAAAACTCAATTTCCATTCCTTTGAATTTAATAACCCATCCACCAAAACGTTTTGAAGCATCTTTAGCAAAAACATTATTGAGTTCTTTTTCAAGCCAATTGAAAATTTGCTCACCAGTAACCTCTGCAGTCCTAACCGTAGAGTCAACGGGTAACATGTCGAAAATAAAACCTTTTGTTATTGGAATATTTCCGGTTTGGTCTGGTGAAGTTCTTGGAGGGCAAAATCTGAAACCATTAGAGAGCACAATGTCTATCTCAGGGAAACGCCAATCAAGTGCATCCAAAATCATGGTATCTATTGGGTTTTCAACCACAAAGTAACGATATAATGGAATGGTACTGTGTCCAATAACCCGATTAATTTCTGAAGAAAAACTGGCTTCTTTTTGCTTTAATAGCTCAGCCATTTTTGGATCTGGCGCTAAAGATTTTGCGGCCACTTCCAAAAGTTCATAGCGTTCTGAAACCAGCTTGCCTTGCTCAAAATCAAGCTCTAATGAGCCTACAAAAGAACCGAACGCACCTGGCTCAACCACTTTAGTATACATACATTGTATCGGTACTCTTACACGTTCATGTGTGTCACCACCGAAAATATAATCAACACCGGCACTACTTGGGTCATTTCCAAGTGCTATTTGTTGAGATAAACCTAAATGAGCCAGCATGATCACTACTGCACATTGTTCTTGATTGCGTAGAACGTCGACATAATGCGCTAAATTCTCTTCTGGTTTGGTATAAATGATGCCTTTGCTATAATTAGGGCTTTGTCTGAGTGGCACCAATGGATCGGTATATCCTAGAAAACCAATTTTAATCCCCTCAACTTCCCAAATCGTATATGGTTGAAAGATCAATTCTCCTTTTTTACCCTCACCTAAATCATGGTACATATTAGTGCAAACCTTCGGTGCGTTCAAAGCACCCATGAGCTGTTGCATTTTTGTTTTTCCGTAGATCACTTCCCAATTGCCCGGCAAATACAAATCGTAATCCATTTCATTGAGAATCGGAACAAAAGCCTCTCCTGTCGTTTCCACACTCAACTGAGAACCTTGAAACATATCTCCGGTATCAACAGTATAAGTGTACTTGTGTTTTTTCTTGAGTTGTTTTAGAAAAGTTTGCAATTCAGCGTAACCTCCTGTTTTTCTAAAAACAGCTTGTTCATTCTCCCAAAACAACTCATCGTGTGGATGTATTTGACAGTGTACATCTGTAGTTTGCAAAAATTGCAAGGTAATTTTCCCCTTTTCATTGTTTGAGGAAAAATTTGTCATTTCTCCTTCATTTTTTACAGGTTGCTCATTGTTTGAGTTGGCGAGTAAACTTGGTGTAAATATACTTCCCAAACCGAGCACGCCCATCTTTTTAATAAATGAACGTCTTGGGTTTGTAGTTTTATTTTTCATAGGTGTAGGTTTAAGTGTCTAAAAATGATCTTACTAATGAGCTCCTGCACCAGGAAAAGCTAATTCTTTAACAATGATATAAATACCCATGACTAGAACAAACCAACCAAAACCTTTTTTAAGCGCAGCGCCATCGATTTTCTTTGATAATTGATTCCCAACAAAAATCCCCACGATTGCTAAAGAAGTTACAATAGCTAAGAGGGTCCAATCCATTTTTGCGGCGTTTTCCATTACATCGCCTGTGAAACCTATCAAAGATTTTGCGGCAATGATCAACAAACTAGTGCCTACCGCTTGTTTCATCGGTAATTTAGATAGCATGACGAGTGCAGGTATGATTAAGAAACCACCACCGGCGCCAACTAAACCAGTGAGTACGCCAACAACTGCACCTTCGAGTAAAATCATTGGGTAATTAAAATGACGTTCACCATTTTCTTCTTGTGCTGCATCTTTTTTATCGCGGATCATCGAAACGGAGGCGGCAACCATTAGGATGGCAAACAAAATCATCATGGCCAATGCCTTTGTAAATTCAAGGTTACCAATATTAAATAATGAATCGGGAATGGCTGGCACCAAAACTTTTCGGGTGAGAAAAACTGCAAGAATTGATGGAATACCAAATACTATTGCCGTTTTTAAATCAATCATTCCTGATTTATATTTTGGATAGGCACCAACTAAACTGCTGAGCCCAACAATAAATAAAGAATATGCCGTAGCTAATACAGGATCAACGTTGAACAGGTAGACCAAAACTGGAACAGTTAATATAGATCCTCCGCCGCCGATTAATCCGAGTGAAATCCCGATGAGTGTACTGGCAAAAAGTCCAATGATAGCGAGTAAATCAAATGTCATAATTTTTAGTTTTTTAGGTTATTGATGGATTAGCTAGAAATGATAATTCAATACAAAGTTGGTTAACAACATATTTACTTTGTTGAATTGATATTTAGGATTATTGTAAGTATTAGCAGCACCTAATTTCGTTACCAGTAGTAGCTGACCTTCTAAACCTTGCATCCATTGACTAAAGTTAACTCTGAGGTCAAAATTGAGCTGAAAATAGCTCGGCATCCCATATTTGTTAAGTGCAAAATTCTTGACGTCAGGCAATTGAAAGTAGCCAAATGCAACTCCACTCTTTTTAAAAATACTAGAACTTGATTGATTTTCAATTTTTACAACAAAGGCATGCACATCGCCAAAGCCTTCATTTCTTTCTCTGGGCATAAAAGTAAAAAACGGGTCTCTGCCCCACTCTCTTGGAAATAAATACCTACCCTCGGCTGTAATTCGGTTATAATTAAGCGAGTAATGCCAATTCTCAAATGCCAATTTCGATCGAAAACCAAAGGTCATGGATTTAGACCCTTTCTGAATATAAGTTTTACTCGGGTCTTCATTGCCTCCGTCAGCTAAAGCCCATTGCCTTGCGAACTGCACACTATTAGTCCATACACAAGACGCCATTTTCTTATTCAGATCTAACTGATGAAAAGTAATATTAAAAAGCTCAGGTAAATGATAGTCCCAGGCCTGATAATTAAGATTTTTGTAGGGCTTCCAATTTATAGAGGCGACGGCAATAAATGGCAGATCAATATTTCCTTTAAATTGAGAAGGTGTCCCGTCCGGATTTACCCCTTGACTGTAAAGCCCAATAGACTCAGCACCTTTGTACCATTTTGTGGTACTTCTTGGTGAAATTGCTGTTAGCACACCTCCTTGGAAGCGGAGTTTCTGCTGTAAAATATTTTGATCAATCCACAAGCCCTCTACACCTGTACCTCTCATGCGACCATCCTGAATATTGATCATTGGTGTATTGATGAGTTGGCGACCAATCGTAATTCGTCCACCGGAAGTATTATATTTCAAATACAATTCTTCCAAGCGATCCATATCTAGGTGATTATCTGGATTTTCAATATCAAATAAGCCTATTTCATATCTTGACAACATACCAGTAAATGGATCTGGGTCATGCAGAACTGACGAACCGATATTAAAAAAATAAAAACCACTAACTGCAAACTGAAAATGATGATAAGAATTGGTTTCGAAACGTAAACCACCACCTACGGCATTGGCAAAATAATCGGAAAGTGAACCCTCGTTGGTAGTCTGGCTAAAAAAGTATCTGAAATGCCCATTAGTTACACCTGTTTTGAACGCGTAAAGAAGGGAATTTGAATCTAGTACATCATGGGGCTTACCTTTCCACATCACAGCTTGCTCATTGATTTCATGGTGCTGTGCGTAACTTGCAAATTCAAAAATGAAAAAAATAATAAGAAGTAATCGTGATTTCAAAGTGTGGGTATTTTGCAAATAATAAAATGAATGAAATGCTTTATTTTGAAAGTCGAGAATAGATTCATAGGCAATCTCGCACTATTTTTTTGCTTTTTTCATGGCCGTAAAAGGCCCAAACTTATGTTGTTTTTCGGTGAAGTTGTCAGCATATGGGCCAAATGGATGGTCAATTGGTTTTTTTGAAATGTCTGGCCAATCTTTTGGAACAGCTTTGTGCGGACGCGGTTTGCTTTCTATATATGCAGCTACATCCCAAGCATCTTCGTCGGATAACTCTGGTGCATCATGACTCACGCCAAGTGGCATATTATACTTAACATATTTAGCCATATTGCTAATTCTGCTTAAACCGGCTGCGTCATTAAAACTGTGTGGACCCCACAGCGGTGGATACACATAAGATTGACCGATACCATCGATGATTCCTTGACCGTTAGGTTGATGGCAACTTGCACAACGCAAATCATAGACAGCTTTTCCTTTAACTGGATCAGCAGCTCGGGTTAAAAATGGCAAATCTTTAAACCCTGAACCTTTTGCTTTATCTCCTTTTTTGACGTTTTCACCGAGGAATTTCATGTAGGCCACCATTGCACGCATTTCTTTGCTATTTTCCTTGAGTGGCTTTCCATTTAAACTCCTTTCAAAACAGTCGTTAATGCGCTTTTCGATGCTTTCCATTTTACCACTCCTGGCTCTTACTTTCGGATAAGTTGAGGCAACTGAACCGTAATTGTTTCCGAATGGTTTTGTACCCGCATCTAGGTGACAATTTTGACAATTTAAACCATTCGTTTGCTGGGCAATTCTGCCTCGCGGGCCAAAATAATAGGCCGTGTAAACAACAAGGTCTCGACCGTAAAGCACCTCTTTAGATTTTCGCTCATCTTCAATGGCAAATGCATCTAAAGGCTGCCAATATTCCGATACCGATTTTGGTGCTGAATAGACGCTTGCTTGAATGTCATCAATTTGAATTTGCCCCTCGGAGCAACTAACCACTACCAAGCTCAAAATCAATACTTTGAAAATCAAAAACCATCTCATGATCAATGCGGTAATTTATCTTGAAAAACACCATAAAGGAAGGTTCCAAACGATGCAAAAAGGACCACAACTATGAAACTGAGGTATCCATATCCGATATTAACAACCATTGGACCTGGGCATGCTCCACTAAGTGCCCAACCAAGACCAAAAATAGTCCCGCCAATTAAATAACGCCAAAAAGACTTTTCTTTTGGGGCAAATAAAATGGGGTCACCTTTGTAGTCTTTCCAACCAAAGCGCTTGATTAAAGCTGTGCCTATTACACCTAGTACTACAGCAGTGCCAATAATGCCATACATATGGGAATTTTGGAAACGGAACATTTCCTGAATGCGGTACCAACTTAATGCTTGGGATTTTGCCATCACGATGCCAAATAAAATCCCTACGATTAAAAATTTAATGAATTTCATAACTAGAAAATTAAAGGGAAAATTACATGAGTCATGAGCAAACCACCTATGAAAAAGCC
>JACCDH011391245.1_pt1 | contig 22737 bp, 25 predicted proteins | sample 7442481 | NCBI WGS metagenome assembly JACCDH01 (sample SAMN15323433, study PRJNA562643) | freshwater metagenome | isolation source: river surface water | place: USA:Blue River Watershed | collected 2017-08-15
CATCGCAACCGACGGTGTTGACGGCGCTATTGCCAGGTCTCGAGGTTTAGTCACTGACCTAGGCAAACTGCTCGACCCGATTGCCGACAAGGTTCTAATCGGCGGAGCCCTCATTACGCTGTCGGTTCTTGGCGAGGTTGACTGGATTTTCACCGCACTCATCATGGCTCGCGAGGTTGGCATCACCGTTTATCGCATGCTCGTACTCAAAGACCGCGTTGTCGCGGCGAATGCAGGCGGCAAGACCAAGACCATCATGCAGGGCATCACCCTGGGCTTTCTTTTGTCACCACTCGATCTCTACTTTGCTTGGCTGGCACCGCTTGAACTGGCGGCGCTCTACCTAACCACCGCTGTGACCTTGGTCACGGGCATCCACTACCTGGTGGTTGCAGCCCGTGGGGGTCGTAAATGACCGAGCCTTTGCTCGCTGAGGCTCTGATCGAATCTCTGCGCCAACGCGGTCTAAAGTTGGCGGTCGCCGAATCACTGACGGGCGGCCAAATCGCATCGACAATCGTTGATGTGCCGGGTGCTTCCGATGTTTTTCTTGGGGGAGTGGTCGCCTATGCAACGGCCGCGAAAACGGGGATGCTCGGCATTTCGACCGGGCTGCTTGAAAGCCGCGGCGCTGTCGACGCGGATGTCGCTGCCGAGATGGCTCGCTCTTGTGCCGAACGTTTCGCGAACAGCTGCGGGGTCGCCAAAGACAACGTGCTTGGGGTTTCAAGCACTGGCGTAGCTGGGCCAGCTTCGCAGGATGGCAAACCGGCGGGAACCGTTTTTCTTGCAGCGTGCCTTGGTGAGAACATCCAGGTAGTTGAGTTTCTCTTCGACGGCGGCCGTGCTGAGGTTCGAACTCAGGCCACCGCTGAGGCGCTAAAGCTAGCAGGCTCGCTTCTCAGCCAACTCTAAGGTTGGTTCGGAAATAAGTGTCACCCCGAACGGGTATCTTATTCATACGAAGTCAAAAAACTTCGAGATTTGCATTCGCAGATCAACTTTAGATAAGGAGGCCAACATGCTTTTAGTTCGTCGAGAAATTGGTGACGTACTGCGAGAGCTTCGCCTTCAGAAGGGCCACACCCTTCGTCAGGTAGCAGGCCGCGCAAGCGTGGCACTGGGTTACCTAAGCGAAATCGAGCGCGGGCAAAAAGAAGCATCGAGCGAGATTCTCTATTCGATCGCCGAAGCCCTAGACGTTCCTATCTCGCAAATCATGCGCGACGTGAGCGACCGTCTAGCCGCTATCGAGAATGTCTCTATTCCAGACACGGTTCCAGCAGAGTTCCTTATTTCTTACACTTCTCAGGTTCAGCCGGTTAGCAACTAACCAAACCTGATCGAAACCCCGTCACTTCGGTGGCGGGGTTTTGCCTTAACCTTGACGAATGCGACTCAGTAAATTCCGCGAGCTCATGACTGATGAGTTTGGCGTCGAATACGCTGCGGTGGTTGCCAGAGACCTGGTTCTCGGGGAGTTTGGCGACCGCACGGCAGAGCAGTGCATCGCATCTGGTGAAGACTTGCGCGAGGTGTGGCTGGCAATTTGCAAATCGCAGTCCGTTCCGAGCGACCGGTGGCACGGATTGAACAAAAATACGAAAAAGTGACACGCCGCAGATAATTTGTTCGAAAACTTGTTCGAATATTGGTATGCTCGCTTTGCAAGCAAATGAGAAGTTTCTTTGAACCGTAGAGACGGCGCAAAAGTTCTCCACAGATGTTTCGCCACAGTGTTTCAATGTCAGCAGTTCCCCATAGTGTCAAAGCAAAATGAATCTAGCGACGTGAAAACGTCAGAAACCAAGAGGATCAAATGCCATCTCCAGCAGAACGCGAAAAGGCCCTAGACACTGCCTTAGCTCAAATCGACCGCCAGTTTGGCAAGGGGTCGGTCATGCGACTCGGCTCAGACGAGCGTGCTCCGGTTGAAGTTATCCCAACCGGTTCGATTGCACTTGACTCGGCGCTCGGCATTGGCGGATTGCCTCGTGGTCGAATCGTAGAAATCTACGGCCCAGAGTCATCGGGTAAGACCACCGTGACCCTGCACGCAATTGCCAACGCCCAGCGCAACGGCGGCGTTGCCGCGTTTATCGACGCCGAGCACGCTCTTGACCCTGAATACGCCAAGGCTCTTGGTGTAGACATCGATGCACTTTTGGTCAGCCAGCCAGACACTGGTGAACAGGCGCTTGAAATCGCAGACATGCTTATTCGCTCTGGCGCTATCGACTTGATTGTCATTGACTCGGTCGCCGCACTTGTTCCTAGAGCCGAAATCGAAGGTGAGATGGGTGACTCACACGTCGGTCTTCAAGCACGACTAATGTCTCAGGCGTTGCGCAAGCTAACCGGTGCTTTGAGCACCACCAACACAACAATGATTTTCATCAACCAGCTGCGTGAAAAGATCGGTGTCTTCTTCGGAAGCCCTGAAACCACCGCTGGTGGTAAAGCCCTTAAGTTCTACGCCTCGGTGCGCCTCGACATTCGTCGAATTGAAACCTTGAAAGATGGTCAAGACGCCGTCGGAAACCGCACCCGCGTAAAGGTGGTCAAGAACAAGATGGCTGCACCTTTCAAGCAGGCTGAGTTCGACATTCTCTACGGCGCTGGAATTTCACGCGAAGGCAGCTTGATCGACTTTGGTGTTGAGCACGAAATCGTCAAGAAGTCGGGTGCCTGGTACACCTACGAAGGCGACCAGCTCGGCCAGGGTAAAGAGAACTCAAGAAACTACCTTCTAAACAACCCGAAGGTTGCAGAAGAAATCGAGAAGAAGATCAAATCGAAGCTCGGCATCGGTGTTCCTCGTGCAGTGGCAGACCTACCAATCGAAGACGAAGTGATTCTCGACGACGTTGCAAAGGCCGCCACGCCAAAGGCAGCTAACGCCTAAATTGGCTTTTCAAAAGCGACGAGCCCCATCTGGTCAATCTGAGACCAAAGATGCGGCTCGTTCGCTTTCTCCAGAGCGATTAGAAAAGCGTGCTCGAAACGTTTTGCTGCACCAGTTAGCTAGAAGCGCTAAGTCCAAGTTTCAACTCGCCCAGGTAATGATTCAGCGAGAGATACCCTCTGAGATCTACGAGCCTCTTCTCGACCGGTTCGAAGAAGCTGGTCTAATCAATGATCTGACTTTTGCCGAGACTATCGTGGCCAGCAGAAGGGCAGGGCGAGGTCTAAGTGCGTCTTCGATCAAGCGAGAACTTCGCACCAAGGGAATAAGCGAAAGTCTGATTGAGCAGGTGACCGAGTCGATCACTGCCGAAGAAGAAGTCACTCTTGCAACTTCCTTGGCCATCAGACGGGCACGCTCAATGACCAATCTCGCCCCCGAAGTTCGCAAGCGAAGACTCATCGGGTTTCTGCAACGCAAAGGCTACGGGCAGCAAGCAGTTTTCACCGCAATAAAGGCTGCCGAACTAGAGGCGGTAAAATCGGAGTTCTAATGAACACCAACACAATCCAGCGCTCATACGAGGTGCGAACCTACGGTTGCCAGATGAACGTTCACGACTCCGAACGTCTTGCGGGCATCCTTGAAGACGCGGGCTATGTGGTTGGTGAGGCCGGTTCGAGCGACGTGATCGTTTTCAATACTTGTGCCGTGCGTGAGAACGCTGACAACAAGCTTTACGGAAACCTCGGCATGTTGTTGCCCAAGAAAACCGAGAACCCTAACTTGCAAATCGCAGTTGGTGGCTGCCTGGCTCAAAAAGACCGAGACACCATTCTCAAGAAGGCACCTTGGGTTGATGTGGTTTTCGGCACGCACAACATCGGCTCACTACCAGCGCTGCTCGAACGGGCTCGACACAACGAAGAAGCCGCTATCGAGATCGTCGAATCGCTCGAGACTTTCCCTAGTAACCTGCCCACCAAACGAGATAGCACCTACGCAGCTTGGGTCTCGATCTCGGTAGGTTGCAACAACACTTGCACCTTCTGCATCGTCCCTTCGCTCAGAGGAAAAGAGCGTGATCGCCGTCCGGGTGAGATTTTGGCAGAAATCGAGGCTCTGGTTGCCGACGGTGTAGTTGAAATCACGCTGCTGGGTCAAAACGTAAACACCTACGGCGTAGAGTTTGGCGACAAGGGTGCGTTTGCAAAACTGCTAAGGGCGTGTGGGCAGATTGAGGGCCTCGAGCGAGTGAGATTCACCAGCCCGCATCCGGCCGCCTTCACCAATGACGTCATTGAGGCCATGGCTGAGACACCGAATGTTATGCCAAGCCTGCACATGCCCCTTCAGTCTGGCTCTGATCGTATTCTCAAAGAGATGCGCCGCAGCTACCGAAGCGAGAAGTTCCTTGGAATCATCGACCGCGTGCGCGAGGCGATTCCTGGCGCGGCGATCACGACCGACATCATCGTTGGTTTCCCAGGTGAAACCGAAGAAGACTTTCTAGAAACCATGCGCGTTGCTGAGAGTTCGCGCTTTGCCGCGGCATACACGTTCCAATACTCGATCAGACCCGGCACACCTGCTGCGACTATGCCAAACCAGGTTCCAAAAGAAGTCGTTCAAGAGCGATTTGAACGGCTCATCGCACGCCTAAACCACGTTGCTTGGAAAGAGAACGAGGCGATGATTGGCAGTCGAGTTGAGGTATTGGTGGCTAATGAAGGCCGCAAAGACTCTGCAACGCTTCGAATGTCTGGCCGTAGCCGTTGTAACCGCTTGGTGCACTTTACGGTTCCTCAGGGCGCTGCAGTGCCGAGGCCAGGTGACATCGTCGAAGTCACTGTTACAGAGGCGGCCCCGTACCACCTGATTGCTGATCCAGCGAGCATCGACGAGTACTCAATGCGACGCACCCGTGCGGGTGACGCGTGGGATCGCGCCGAGGCTGCATCTTGCGGAGTTCCACCGGCCGCACCATCCGGCAAAAAGGTTCTGTCTCTCACGCCTAAAACGACATCAAACGACTTCGAACTCGATGCCTAGGCTCATCTCGATTGTTGGGCCAACTGGTACCGGAAAGTCAGATCTAGGCCTGGCAATCGCCCATGCGCTACATGAGAGCGGTCAGGCCGCTGAAATCGTGAACACGGATTCAATGCAGTTCTACCGCGGAATGAACATTGGCACCGCGAAGCTTGCCGAAGCAGAACGAGGCGGTGTCAAGCATCACCTAATCGATTGGTTAGAGGTCACCGATGAATCGACGGCGGCGGAATACCAATCGAAAGCCCGTGAAGTCATCGAAGGCATTCAGTCACGGGGAGCAGTGCCGATTCTTGTCGGCGGTTCGATGCTCTACATCGCTGCAGTTCTGAACACATTCGAGTTTCCGGGTCAAGACGAAGACCTGCGCGCCAAGTTAGAGCAACAACTGATCGAGGTCGGGCCTGGTTTGATGCATCGAAAGCTTCAACAACTCGACCCGATTGCTGCAAGTCGCATCGACCCCCTCAACGGCCGTCGTATCGTTCGCGCAATCGAGATTATTTCTGTTACCGGTGAACCGTTTGCCGCGAGTCTGCCTGATGAGCCGGAATCTTGGCAGCCAGTTCTCGAAATCGGGCTAAACAGCGATCGTGCTCATTTGGTCGAACGTCTAAATCAGCGGGTTGAGAAAATGTGGCAGCGTGGCCTGGTTGCAGAAGTGGAGCAACTAATCGCCCAAGGGTTGCGAGAGGCAAAGACATCCAAGCGGGCTATCGGCTATGCGCAGGCTTTGGCTCAACTCGACGGTGAAATACCCGAGGCAGAGGCAATCGAACAAACCAAGCTACTCACCGCTCGTTACGCACGTCGGCAAATGTCATGGTTTCGCCGAGACAAGCGAATCAACTGGCTCGACTATCAAGACTCAAAGGCCACAGCCAAAGCAATCGAGTTGAGCTCACGCTGGATAGCCACTGGCGAACAGTCGAGTCTTGGGGAATAGGCTTATCTAATGGCACAGCTAATCAACTTCACCAAGGGTCAAGGCACCGGTAACGACTTCGTGCTGATTTTTGACCCCGAAGACCAGTTAGCGCTCACCCCGACACAAATCGCAAAGCTCTGTGATCGCCATTTTGGGGTTGGAGCAGATGGTCTCATTCGAATTGTGCCAAGCTCATCACTTTCAGCTGGCCGCGAGTGTCTCGAAACCGAACCAAATGCAATCTGGTTTATGGATTACTACAACGCCGACGGGTCTTCTGCAGAGATGTGCGGAAACGGAACTCGAGTATTCGCTCGTTACTTGACCGAGCGTGTGATCGAACTTAGTGATGGTGAAACGCTCTCGATCGGCACTCGAGATGGAGTAAAAGACCTGCAGCGCAACATGGCTGGCTTCGCAGTAAACATGGGGCGTTGGCGACTAGAGGGCGATCACACCGTAAGCGCTGCATCGCTAGACGTTGCAAGACCCGGCCTAGGCATTAGCGTTGGCAACCCGCACGTAGTCGTCGCACTCGCATCAGATGATGAACTCACAAACTTATCGCTGCACTCAGCTCCAGACATCGAGCCTCGTCTTGAGTCGGGGGCTAACGTCGAATTCGTCGTTCCAGCTGAGCCGATGGTCAAAGAAGGCGTCGGCTACATCAGCATGCGGGTGCACGAACGCGGCGTGGGTGAGACCTTGTCTTGCGGCACCGGAATCGTGGCTGCTGCTTTAGCCACCCGTCACTGGGCCGGACAAGGGGCGCCAAACCAGTGGCAGGTAAAGGTTCCCGGCGGAACACTGGGCGTGCGTATGTTCGCAACCGAAGATGGTGAAATGGTCGGCCTAAGCGGTGCTGCCGAGTTGGTCTTTGACGGCCAGATTGACCTAGACCTGCTTTAGCCGCGGTTCTTAACCCGAAACACCCTAAACGACTTAGCGGTGTCGACGCGGATGGTGCTGAACTCATCCGGAAGGGTCGCATCGAGCCACCGCTGCAACGAATCGGCACCCAAGTTCTTTTGAACCACTAGGTAACTTTCTGCGCCGACGACGAGGCGAGGCAGCCAAGTAAGCAAAATCTCATGTAAAGCATCTTTGCCTACGCGAATTGGCGGGTTCGACCAAATGCCGTTGAACTCGAGCTCAGCCGGAACTTCATCTGGCTTGCAAACACGAATGTTGGTCAATCCGGCGAGCTCCGCGTTTCGCTTGGTGAGAGCTAGTGATCTCTCGTTGACATCGATGGCCCAAACCGTCGCCCTCGGTGCGTGCAAGGCAAGGCTGATAGCGATTGGCCCCCAGCCGCAACCAACGTCGAGCAAGTTTCCACCGACTGGGGCGTGTGAAAGCTGCTCAAGCAGCACGGCCGTGCCCTGGTCGATGTGATCCGGAGAGAACACCCCGCCAGCGGTTTCCAAGCGCAGTTCGCGCCCACACAAAGTAACGTCAATCTGCTTTGGTTTGTATTCGGTTGCGGGGGTCTCCGAGAAATAATGCTCTGAAGACATAGCGTCAATCTATACCCGTTTGCCCCGTTAGTGTTAGTTCCAATGAGTCAAAACAGTCCCTTGATTCCCGACGAGGAAGCAACCGCTCAGCCAGCCAATCAGGGCGAGGCGGTCATCGACCGCATTCTGCGTCGCGGTGCTCGTGCGGCGGCTCTCGGTGCCGATTCAGACCATGGTCACAGTGACACCGACGGCGACCAGTTTGACCTCGAAGATCGATCAGCGCTGCGCCGTGTATCCGGCTTATCGACCGAGCTCGAAGACATCACCGAGGTCGAATACCGTCAACTTCGTCTTGAGAAGGTTCTACTGATTGGTCTCTGGGGTGAGCAAACCCTCCAGGATGCTGAAAACTCGTTGCGCGAACTCGCTGCCCTTGCCGAAACCGCTGGTTCGGAGGTTCTCGACGGGCTGCTTCAGCGACGAGCCCACCCAGACCCCGCAACTTACCTTGGCAAGGGTAAGGCGCAGGAGTTGCGCCAGATGGTCATTGCAACGGGTGCTGACACGGTCATTGCCGACACCGAATTAGCTCCCTCGCAGAGGCGAGCCCTTGAAGATGTTGTCAAGGTAAAGGTCATCGACCGCACGGCCGTGATTCTCGACATCTTCGCCCAGCACGCCAAGAGCCGCGAGGGTAAGGCTCAGGTAGAACTGGCCCAGCTCGAATACTTGCTGCCAAGACTTCGCGGTTGGGGTGAGTCGATGTCGCGTCAGGCTGGTGGTCAAGCCGCAGGCGGTGTTGGTATGGGCTCGCGTGGACCAGGTGAAACCAAGATTGAACTAGATCGACGCCGCATCAATACACGCATGGCCAAACTGCGCAAGCAGATCATCGCCATGAAGCCTGCCCGCGAAGCCAAACGTTCTTCCAGAAAGAAGAACTCGGTTCCCTCGGTTGCCATCGCGGGCTACACCAACGCCGGCAAGTCATCGTTGCTCAACCGCATTACCTCGGCAGGCGTTTTGGTTGAAAATGCTCTGTTCGCCACCCTCGACCCAACAGTGCGCAAAACCCAAACTCCCGATGGTCGCGAGTACACGCTTGCCGACACCGTTGGTTTTGTGCGCAACCTGCCTCACCAGCTGGTTGAGGCGTTTAGGTCGACGCTTGAAGAAATCGGCGATTCAGACCTGATTGTGCACGTGGTCGACGCTTCGCACCCAGACCCGTCAAGCCAGATAGCTACGGTTCGCGATGTCATCGGTGAGGTTGGGGCAAGCGACATCCCAGAATTAATCGTGTTCAATAAGATCGACCTTGCCGACGAGACCATGCGTCTAGCGCTGCGAGGGCTTGAGCCGTCAAGCGTCTTTGTGTCGGCACGTTCGGGCGAAGGCATCGAAGAGTTACAAGAGCTGCTGGCAAGACTGATTCCCGAGCCAAATGTAAGAGTGACCGTCGTGGTGCCTTATTCGCGTGGTGACCTGGTGTCGCGCATCCACTTGAATAGCCGCATTTTGTCTCTCGAGTACATCGAAGAGGGAACGAAAATTACGGCCATGGTCAAGCCAGAACTTGCCTCTGACCTTGCGGTGTTTACGGTTATTGACCAGCTCTAGTTATAGAGAGCGGATGACCGAAACTACCTTGCCCATGATTACGGCGTGGGTTCCGTCGATCGGGTCATAAGAAGAGTTTCTTGGAAGTAGCCAGGTTTGCCCATTCGACTGCTTGAAAACCTTCACGGTCGCACCTTCTTCGAGAAGTGCTGCCACGATGTCGCCCTGTTCGGCGGTCTGCTGCTGTCTAACTACAACCCAGTCGCCGTCGCAAATGGCTGCGTCGATCATCGAGTCGCCCGAAACCTTGAGCATAAAGAGGTCGCCGCCGCCGACAAGTTCACGGGGGAGTGTGAAGTGGTTTTCGATGTTCTGCTCGGCCAAGATCGGGCCACCTGCTGCGATTCGACCAACGAGTGGAATGCTCACCACATTGTCGCTAACTTCGCTGCGAGAAGCGGTGCTCATGCCCGGTGCGCTTTTTAGAACATCCATGGCGCGCTGCCCGGCGTCTGCCTTCGACAAGAAACCAAGTTCGCGCAACTGGCTCAGTTGATAAGACACCGAGGATGTTGAGCTCAAGCCAACCGCCTCACCAACCTCGCGCATGGTCGGGTTGTAACCCTTTTCGCGGCGATAACTAACGATCGCCTCGAGAATGTTCGACTGCACTTCAGTGAGCTTTTTTTCGTCAGCCACGTTGGCCTCCTTAGGTCGCAGAACTAAATGTCTGGGGTGGCTGTTTGAATGCCGTTACCACACCTATCGAAACTCTATTCGATTGAATCAAGTTTTTCTAGCATTTATTCGAAAAAGTTTTCGAAAAACGCTTGACATGATGTCGGTGGGTGTGGGTAACTTGATTTTGTCGAACAGTTGTTCGAAACAGATTTTCGAACAGTGAGTTAGAAGGAGACACCAAATGTCATCTCAAATCACCCGCGTGGCTACCGTTTCACAGGCCACCTATCGCCGCCGCCGCATGTTTGCCGCGTTGTTCTTGGCCACCGCGGTAACCCTAGGTGCTTCGGTCTTCTCGGGTCTCTCAGCACAAGCCACTAACGAGAGCACTGTTGCCAAGTTCGAATACGTCACCGTAACTGCCGGCACAACCCTCTGGGGTCTAGCCCAGGCTCACGCGGGCGATCAAGAGCCACGCGAATGGATCGCAGAGTTGGTAAACCTAAACGCTCTCGAAGACGCTACCTTGCAGCCAGGCCAGCAGTTGGCGCTACCAACCAACTAGAGCCAAACTTCGCATTTAGATGCCGCCCAGTGCCAACGCGCTGGGCGGTAATCTTGTCTAATGGCAAACCTCTCAGACCTACCGATTCGCGATTCTCTAAAGGGTCGCGTTCCCTACGGGGCACCTCAACTGCACGTGCCAGTGGCTCTGAACGTGAATGAGAACACCCACGGCATTCCAGAAGTTGTCGCCATGGACATCATCACTCGTTTGGCAACCGAGGTTTTGACCATCAACCGTTACCCAGATCGGGAGTTTGTCGAACTGCGTGATGCCTTGGCTAAATACCTTGGGCACGACCTAACCCGTGAGCAAATTTGGGCCGCCAACGGTTCTAACGAAGTTATTCAGCAGATTCTTCAAGCGTTCGGTGGTCCCGGCCGCAAGACATTGGGTTTCGGCCCGACATATTCGATGTACCGCATCATCTCTGACGGAACCGACACCGAATATGATGACGCAGAACGCGACAACCGATACGAACTCTCTAAAGAAACCGCTTTGGCTGCAATAGAGCAGCACAAGCCAGACATCATTTTGTTGTGCTCGCCTAACAACCCAACCGGTACACCGTTGTCACTTGAGGTTATCGAGGCGATCTATGCGGCAACTGATGGAGTCGTGGTCGTTGACGAGGCCTATGCCGAGTTCGCCCACCCAGACACTCAGAGCGCTATCACCCTGCTTGAAGGGCGCGAACGCTTGATGGTTTCTCGAACCATGTCAAAGGCATTCGCATTCGCGGGTGCTCGCGTTGGCTACCTAGCCGCAGACCCTGCTGTGATTGATGCCCTGCGACTTGTGCGCTTGCCTTACCACCTAAGCGCTTTCACCCAGGCTGCAGCATTGGCGGCCCTCGCGCACAGCGACCTCATGTTGAGTGCAGTTGCCGACATTCGAGTTCAGCGCGACCGCATCATTGCCGAGTTGATCGAAATGGGCTTAGACCCTTATCGAAGTGATTCAAACTTCGTGCTGTTCGGTGGTCTTGAATCTCCCAAGGATGTCTGGCAGCAGCTTCTCGAAAAAGGCGTTCTGGTTCGCGACGTAGGCATCGAGGGCACGCTTCGCGTCACGGCTGGAACCGAAGCTGAGACCACGCTTTTTCTCGACAACCTTCGCGAAGTTCTAAAGGGCTAAACTTAGAGGCATCCCCAATGTCGCTTTTTGGCGAAAGGTAATTCCATGAGCAGGTCTGCATCTCTTTCGAGAACGACTTCTGAGTCGTCCATCGAACTCAGCCTGAACCTAGACGGAACCGGCAAGTCGAGCATTTCGACCACTGTTCCGTTTTTCGACCACCTGCTCACCGCCTTCGCTAAACACTCGCTGATTGACCTCGAGGTTCGAGCATCCGGCGACACACACATTGATGCACACCACACCGTTGAAGACACCGCCATCGTTTTGGGCCAGGCGCTCAAGCAGGCACTCGGCGACAAAGCCGGTATCGGTCGTTACGGTGATGCAACCGTTCCCCTTGATGACGCTTTGGCACGCGCAGTTGTAGACGTTTCTGGCCGTCCATATCTGGTTCACACCGGCGAGCCTGCTGGCTTCGAGTTTCACCTAATCGGCGGCCACTTCACTGGTTCGCTGGTTCGTCACGTTTTTGAGGCAATCAGCTTGAACGCCGGAATCACTGTGCACGTGACGGTTCTAGATGGCCGTGACCCTCACCACATCGCCGAAGCCGAGTTCAAGGCTTTTGCTCGTGCGATGCGCAAGGCTGTTGAACTTGACCCACGAGTCGAAGGTGTTCCTTCGACCAAGGGCGCTCTGTGACCAAAAAACGCGTAGTCGTTCTCGACTACGGAAGCGGCAATGTGCACTCGGCCGTCAAGGCGCTCGTGGCTGCCGGAGCTGAAGTCGAACTAACCGCAGATCGCACCAAGGTTCTTGAGGCCGATGGCCTAGTGGTGCCGGGTGTAGGCGCTTTTGCAGCGGTGATGCAGAGCTTGAAAGCCATTGGAGCCCCCGAACTAATCGACAAGCGACTTACCGGTGGCAAAAAGGTTCTTGGCATTTGCGTCGGCCTTCAGGTGCTTTTTGAACGTGGAGTAGAACACGGAATCGACTGCGACGGGCTAGGTCAGTTACCAGGCGTTGTTGAAGAACTCGACTCGCCAAAGCTGCCGCACATCGGTTGGAACACCGTGGATGCTGCGCCAGGGTCAACCCTGTTCGAAGGTGTCGAGAACGAGCGTTTTTACTTCGTGCATTCGTACGGAGTGCAAAATTGGCAACTCGAAGCGATGGGTGCCTTCATTCCTCCCAAGGTTTCGTGGAGCGAATACGGATCGCGATTCGTGGCCGCCTGCGAGGTCGGGCCATTGGCTGCCACACAGTTTCACCCTGAGAAGTCGGGCGAGGCGGGCATCCGCTTGTTGACCAACTGGGTGAACAGCCTCTAATCGCAAGAAACTTGAACCAGCCACAAAAGAGAGAACCGATGTTTGAATACCTAGAACTACTTCCGGCCGTCGATGTTGCCGACGGTAAGGCCGTGCGCCTGACCCAGGGCGAGGCCGGATCAGAGACCGATTATGGCGACCCTGTCGAAGCTGCCATGACCTGGATCAACGCCGGAGCCGAATGGATTCACCTCGTTGACCTCGATGCAGCATTTGGTCGAGGCGAGAATCGTGCCGTTCTGCGCGAAGTGGTCAACGCTGCCAGCGCGGTAAAGATTGAGCTTTCGGGCGGAATTCGCGATGATGCATCGCTCGAGGCTGCCCTCGAGGCCGGCGCAACCCGCGTGAATCTCGGCACCGCTGCGCTTGAAGACCCAGAGTGGACCAAGCGTGCCATTACTCGCTTTGGTGACGCAATCGCTGTTGGCTTGGATGTTCGTGGCACGACCCTTGCGGCCCGCGGCTGGACTCGCGAGGGCGGCGACCTGTTCGAAGTGCTGGCTCGACTCGAAGATGACGGCTGCGCCCGCTATGTGGTTACCGACGTGACCAAAGATGGCACCTTGCGCGGCCCGAACCTTGAACTGTTGGCGCAGGTGATGGCAAAGACCGATAAGCCGGTGGTTGCCTCTGGCGGTATTTCTTCACTTCAAGACATAACCGACCTTCGTGCCATGGTGAGCCAAGGCCTGGAAGGCGCAATCTTGGGCAAGTCGCTCTACGCCGGCAAGTTCACGCTCGAAGCTGCTTTAGAAATCGCCAACGCTCGATAACCATGAGCCACGATCACGAGCACATCAACCAAGACCGCTTGGCCGATTCGGCTGGGGTTCCGTGGGCTGGGCGTTCTTTCGAACCAAACTCGTGGGCCGGTGACAATGGCCAGGCCGACGAAGCATTGGTGGCGAGCATCCACGCTCTCGCCTCGGGTGAGGGTAACACCGAGCAAGTTATCGCGGCCCTTTCAAGTGCTCGAGTGCTGATTCCGCTTCTGGCTGAGTTGGGGGAGTCGGGCGAGGGTGCTCACGGGCAAACCGTCGACAAGAGCGCAGACCTTGCCATCGTCACCGTCGAGACCCCAGACGGCCAGGATGCTCTGCCGGTGTTTAGCTCGGTTGCCGCCATGAAAATCTGGAATCCGACCGCTCGACCTGTGCCGGTTTCGGCTCAGAAGGCCGCAATCGCTGCCGCACAGGAGGGCAACACTCGAATCGTGCTCGACGCGGCCAATGACACCGAGTTCGTTGTTCGCCGCCCAGCGCTCGCGGCGATTGGACAGGGGCTCGCTTGGGTGCATCCGGTTCGTGATGAGCGGGTAAGTTCAGCCTTTGCCGACGCGACTGCGAGCATCCCAGAGATTTTGAAGTTTGAACTGAGCGATTGCGATCCGCTATCTCGTCTGGTCGCCGCCGAGGTTCAGCTCGAGCTCACGCTCAAGCCCGGAATGTCGCGCGATGAGCTTGATGAGGTCATGCAAACCCTTGCCAAGGCGCTCGCGGCGAGTGAAGCCGTGGCAGAGTACGTTGATTCGCTGCGCGTAAAGCTCGTTTAGTTAACTGGGCCGGTGTATTTTTCGCCGGGGCCAGCACCTGGGGCGTCTTTAATCACGGATGCTTCGCGGAACGCCAACTGAAGTGCACGTAGCCCGTCTCGAAGTGGTCTCGCGTGGTGGTCGCCGACCTCGGCGGCTGCGGCGGTAACTAATCCGGCCAGGGCCGTGATCAACTTGCGTGCCTCATCGAGGTCTGCTGGGTGACCGTCTTCGCCGAGTCCAACCTGCACCGCGGCCGCGCTCATCAAGTGAACGGCGGTGGTGTTGATGATTTCAACTGCAGGAACCTCGGCGATGTCTCTGATCTCGCCACTGACGTCAGTGAACGAATATGATTCTTGAGATTCAGACATCTTTGGGGGTTCTCCTTTTGAACTCTTTCTGCTAGGCTATCTCATGGCTCCGAGGTCAACTCGGTCAGAAGTGGATTCATTTCCCACCCGCGTTCATCGCTTTCTACAAGATGGCCGGGTAAAGCTTTGGAAACTTTCGTTTCTGTGCGCTCTAGGGTTTTTGCCCGAAGGTGTGGCCGTTTGTCACATTACCTTTAGGAGCAGCAATCAGCGATCCACGTATTAATGAGCGCATCCGTGTGCCTGAGGTTCGACTAGTCGGATCAGCAGGCGAGCAAATCGGAGTAGTTAGCATCGAAGACGCTCTTCGCATGGCCCAAGAACAAGATCTTGACCTAGTCGAAGTTGCGCCTACCTCGAAGCCTCCGGTCGCGAAAATTATGGACTTCGGCAAATTCAAGTACGAAGCAGCCCAGAAAGTTCGCGAAGCCCGCAAGAACCAGGTAAACACCGTTCTCAAGACCGTACGTTTCGGACTCAAGATTGACGCACACGATTACGGCACCAAGCGTGGTCAGATCGAGCGCTTCCTAAAGGCCGGTGACAAGGTCAAGGTGATCGTGGTGTTCCGCGGTCGCGAGCAGTCACGCCCAGAAATGGGTATCAAGCTGCTACAGAAGTTGGCTGAAGAAGTAGCCGAGTTCGGTTCGGTCGAATCGACGCCGTCAATCGACGGTCGCAACATGGTTATGGTTATTGGTCCACTTCGCAACAAGGCTGAGGCTAAGGCTGATGCAAAGCGCGCTGCCGACAAGGCATCCGCGTCGTCAACCGAAGCAGAAACACCAGCAGCGTAAGGCTGCAACATTAGAAGGAGAAAGTAATGCCAAAGCAGAAAACTCACTCAGGTGCCAAGAAGCGCTTTCGCTTCACCGGCAGCGGCAAGCTTATGAAGCAGCAGATCAACATGCGCCACAACCTCGAGCACAAGTCGAGCCGTCGCACTCGTCGTCTAAACCAAGACCAGGTTGTCTCGGCTGCTGACTTCAAGACCATCAAGACCCAGCTCGGCAAGTAGAGAAAGACTTTAGGAGTAAAAAATGGCAAGAGTAAAAAACGCGGTTAACTCGCACAAGAAGCGTCGCACAGTACTTGAGCGCGCTAAGGGTTACCGTGGCCAGCGTTCACGTCTCTACCGCATGGCGAAGCAGCAGATGCTTCACTCGTTGGTTTACGCATACAACGACCGTCGTGCTCGCAAGGGTGACTTCCGTCGCCTCTGGATTCAGCGCATCAACGCTGCATCACGCGCTAACGGAATGACCTACAACCGTTTCATTCAGGGCCTAGGCCTTGCTGGTGTTGAGGTTGACCGTCGTATCTTGGCTGAGCTAGCTGTGAACGAGCCTGCAACCTTCGCAAGCCTCGTTGCCACCGCTAAGGCAGCACTACCAGCAGACACTTCGGCTCCAAAGGCCTAGTGATTTGCTAAACGATCCCAAAGCGAACCGAGTTCGCGGGGTCGCGAAGCTCAACAAGAAAGATGCCCGGTCTGAGACCGGGCTCTTTCTGCTTGAGGGCCTTCAAGGCCTCAAAGAAGCGCTCGACCGACCCAAGCTAATTCGAGAAATCTTCGCCACCGGCGTTGTCATTTCGGCTAACCCTGACATTTTTGCCAAGGCTGCCGCTGCTCGAGTTGAAGTCGTCGAGGTAACTGAGCAAGTTCTTGCTGCGCTAGCCGACACTCGCACGCCACAGGGCGTGGTTGCCGTTTGCGAACAGGCGCATGTTTCATTCGAAGACGTACTGGCGGCCGAACCGAAACTTCTGGCCCTGTTGGCCAACATCCGTGACCCTGGTAACGCAGGTACGGTTTTGCGCGCTGCCGACGCAGCGGGCGCAGACGCTGTGATTTTCAGCGAAAACAGCGTGGATGTCTACAATCCGAAGGTTGTACGTTCGACCACTGGTTCGATTTTTCACCTGCCGGTAGTTCTCGGTGCAAGCCTCGAGGCGACCATCGCAGCCGCAAAGCAGGCCGGCTATCAGGTTTTTGCAGCCACAGCGGGCGGCACCACTCTGCCCGAGCTCGAGCAGAGCATCCTTGCTAAACCAACCCTGTGGATGTTCGGCAACGAGGCTTGGGGTTTCGAACCACACATTCTCGAACTGGCCGATTTGCAAGTTGCGGTTCCTATCTACGGCGCTGCCGAGAGCCTAAATCTCGCGACCGCCGCAAGTATTTGCCTGTACGCCACTGCCTTCGCTCAGAACCGCTAGTTGGTAGGCTAAAACCCTATGTCTGAGAGCATTTCGATCAACTCATCAACCGTCGACCAAGTCGTGGCCGAGGCGCTTGCCGCTATTGCAGCCGCGACCGACATCGCCGCACTGCGCGCAAGCCGAAATGCAACCGTTGGCGAGCAGTCTGCAATCGCCAAACTCAACGCAGCGCTGAAGAATCTTCCGCACGAAGAAAAGGCCGCTGCCGGCGCTCTGATCGGCAAGGCCAGAGGCGAACTCAATGCAGCATTTGCCTCTCGAGAAACCGAACTTGGTAAGGCCGACGAGCTTGCCAAGTTGGCCGCCGAGTCGGTAGACGTAACCGCAGCGCCTGTGCCTGCAGGGCTTGGTGCCAGACATCCGCTTTCTCTTTTGCAAGACCAGATCAGCGACATTTTCGTTGGCATGGGTTGGGAAATCGCCGAAGGGCCTGAGCTAGAGAGTGAATGGTTCAACTTCGACGCACTGAACTTCGATGTTGATCACCCAGCTCGAGCGATGCAAGACACATTCTTCGTTGACCCGGTCGATTCACACCTCGTTCTTCGCACCCACACTTCACCGGTTCAGGTTCGTTCGCTGCTAGAGCGCGACCTTCCGGTCTATGTGCTTTGCCCGGGTCGTGTCTTTCGCACCGACGAACTAGACGCCACTCACACACCGGTCTTTCACCAGGTTGAAGGCTTGGCCATTGACAAAGGCCTAACCATGGCCGACCTTCGTGGCACACTCGAGCACTTTGCCAGAGCCATGTTTGGTGAAGAGGCCAAGATTCGTCTTCGCCCATCATTCTTTCCGTTCACCGAACCTTCGGCTGAGCTAGACGTTTGGCACCCTGGTGCCAAAGGTGGCGCTCGTTGGGTTGAGTGGGGTGGCTGCGGCATGGTGAATCCAAACGTGCTTCGCGCCGCCGGAATCGACCCAGAAGAGTTCCAGGGTTTTGCCTTCGGTATGGGTATCGAGCGCACACTTATGTTCCGCAACGGAGTTCTAGACATGCACGACATGGTCGAGGCCGATGCTCGTTTCAGTCAGCAGTTTGGAGTGGTGCTCTAAATGCGCGTTCCTTTGTCATGGCTAGCCGAGGCTGCCACCCTGCGTTCTAACTCAACCGCCGAAACGGTCATGGCCGAATTGGTCAAGATCGGTCTCGAAGAAGAAGGCGTTCACTCATTCGGATTGACTGGCCCGCTGGTGGTTGGTGAGGTTCTTGAATTTGTAGCCGAGCCACAGAGCAATGGCAAAACCATTCGCTGGTGTCAGGTTCGTGTAGCTCCTGCAGGCGCAAAGGCTGCCGACGGTGGCGAGGATGTTCGTGGCATCGTCTGCGGTGCTGGCAACTTCGAGGTTGGCGACAAGGTCGTGGTTTGCCTTCCTGGCGCTGTGCTTCCTGGAGATTTCAGAATCGCAGCGAGGTCAACCTACGGTCACATTAGTGACGGCATGATGGCCTCGGCTCGAGAACTTGGCATTAGTGACGACCATGCTGGCATCATCCGCCTTCATGAAATGGGCCTTGACCCTAAGGTCGGCACAGACGCGATGGAGCTTCTGCACCTAGCCGACGAAGCTGCCGAAGTGAACGTGACCCCAGACCGCGGCTACTGCTTCAGCATCCGTGGTGTTGCTCGTGAGTACTCGCACGCGACTAAGACTTTGTTCCGCGACCCGATTGGTCACGCCCAGCCAGAGCACGTTGAAGGCTTCTCGCTGCAGATTGCCGATCAGGCACCAATTCGTGGCCAAGTTGGTTGCGACCGGTTCTACGTGCGTGCGATCAAAGATCTCGACGCGACCGTGCCTACTCCAGCCTGGATGGTCACCCGTCTAAAGCTCGCCGGCATGCGATCAATTTCGCTGATTGTCGACGTCACGAACTACGTGATGCTCGAACTTGGCCAACCGCTGCACGCCTATGACCTAGACAAACTCAAGGGTGGCATCACGGTTCGTCGTGCCAACGCAGGCGAAACGCTCAAGACCCTCGACGGTCAGGTTCGCAAGCTCGACGCAGAAGATCTTCTAATCACCGATGAATCTGGCGCTATCGGGCTAGCCGGTGTCATGGGTGGCGAGAGCACTGAGGTGAGCAACACCACCAAGAACGTGCTCATCGAAGCTGCTCATTTTGACCCGATCACCATTGCCCGTTCGGCCAGACGTCACAAGTTGCCTAGCGAAGCATCAAAGCGATTTGAGCGCGGGGTAGACCCTCAGCTTGCACCGTTTGCGGTTGCCAGAGTCATTCAGCTGCTCGAAGTTCACGCCAAGGGTGCTGGGCAAAACTTTGGTGCAGACCTCAACAATCTTCCGGCCATCGCACCTATCGAACTTCCAGCAGGCTTCGCCGCCGCACTCGTGGGTGTCGATTACACCGATGACGAAACCGTCGCGGCTCTCGAAGCAATCGGATGTGTCGTGGCTCGCGTCGAGGGTGGCTTCGAGGTCATTCCGCCGTCGTGGCGCCCAGATCTTCGACACAAAACTGATTTGGTTGAAGAAGTTGCTCGAATCAACGGTTACGACCGCATTCCAGCAAGCCTTCCGGTTGCGCCTCCGGGTCGCGGTCTAACCAAGCGTCAGAAGTCACGTCGCGCCGTGCTCACCGCACTGGTTGGCAACTCGATGACCGAGGTGCTCAACTACCCGTTCTTGAGCCAGGCAGAGAACCGTTGGTTTGCTAGTGATTCGACCACTGCCGTGCGCTTGGCCAATGCCATGCAAGAAGAAAGCTCTGAGCTTCGTCTTTCGCTGCTTCCGGCTTTGATTCAGGCCACGGCTAGAAACCTTTCTCGAGGTATGACCGATCTAGCCCTTTTTGAAGAGGGCTCGGTCTTTTTCCCAGACGGTCAGGTTGCCAAAACCGCCGACCTTCCAAGTGGAATCACGAAGCCGACAGCCAGTCAACTTGCTGAGCTCGAAGCCACTATTCCAGACCAGCCAAGGCACCTAGCCGGTCTGCTCGTGGGTAACCGTGTGCAAACCCAGGTGGGCGTTTCAGCCGTCGAGTATGACTACAGCGACGCGATTCATGCGGCTCGTCTGGTTGCCCGCGCTGTCGGGCTCGAACTAAACACTCGCCAGGCTTCGCCGAAGGGATACCACCCTGGACGCACCGCCGAACTCGTGGTGCACACCGGTGAGAACATTGCCGTCATTGGCTTCGCTGGTGAGCTCGACCCAGCACTTGCTATCGACAACAACCTGCCGCGACGCGTTGCAGCATTCGAGATCAATCTTGAAAAGCTCTATGCCGTGGCTCCAGACGTGATCACAGCAACCCCGATTTACAACTACCCAGCCGCTACGCAAGACCTGTCGCTTGTGGTCGATGCAACTTTGCCAGCTGCTGAACTGCTGTCGATCATCCGTGTCGGTGCCGGTGAGCTGCTCGAACAGGTTCGCCTAATCGATGACTACCGCGGCCAGAATGTTGCCGATGGCAAGAAGTCACTCACTTTTGCACTGCGGTTTAGGGCAACCGATCGCACGCTTACTCAGGCAGAGGCCACTGCGGCCAAGGACGACGCAGTTGCTCTCGCAAAGGAGAAATTCGGCGCAGAACTACGCGCCTAAATAAAGGAGTCCTAATGGTCTACACAGTGGCCGTTGCTGGAGCTAGCGGATACGTTGGCGGTGAACTCCTGCGCCTGATTGCAAAGCACCCGCAGCTCGAGCTAAAGACCGTTACCGCGAATACGAACGCGGGCGAAACTATTGGTGCAATGCACCCTCACCTGCTCAGTTTTGCCGATTTGGTGTTGCAAAAAACCACCAAGGATGTTCTCGCTGGGCACGACATCGTATTTCTTGCTCTACCGCACACCACCTCGGCCGAGGTTGCCTCGTGGCTCGATGACGACACCCTCGTGCTCGATTGCGGTGCCGATTTCAGGCTTGAAAGCGCGGATGACTGGCAGAAGTACTACCAAACCGAACATTCGGGAACCTGGGCCTATGGAATGCCCGAACTGGTTCTAGCATCGGGTGACAAGCAGCGTTCGAAGCTAGCTGGTGTCAAGCGAATCGCTGTGCCAGGTTGCAATGTGACTGCGATTACCTTGGCGCTTTCTCCTCTGGTTCGCGACCACCTCATCGAGCCCGAAGACATCGTCAGCATTCTCTCGGTCGGCACCTCAGGTGCTGGTAAATCACCAAAAACCAATCTGCTCGCCAGCGAAGTTGGCGGCTCGGCATACGCCTATGGCGTGGGTGGAGTTCACCGTCACACACCAGAGATCGAGCAGAACCTTCGCAACGCATCTGGCAAGGCCATCACGGTTTCGTTTACCCCGGTGCTCGTGCCGATGTCGCGCGGCATTCTCGCAGTGAATACCGGTCGTGTTGCACCTGGAGTCACTGCCTCAGAAGTGCACGACAGCCTGGCTCGGGCCTATGAGGGGGAGACCTTTGTGCGAGTTCTTGAATCTGGTTCGTTCCCGTCAACGGCAAGCACCCTGGGCGTCAACACCTGCCTGATTGGCGCATCGCTAGATGACCACAGCGGACGCGTCGTAATCGTTTCGGCCATCGACAACTTGGTCAAAGGCACCGCCGGAGCAGCCATCCAGTCACTCAACATCGCATTGGGCCTAGATGAGCAAACCGGGCTCGAGATTGACGGGGTAGCACCGTGAGCGTAACCGTTCCCGAAGGTTTCAAAGCCGCCGGCGTGCGCGCTGGACTCAAGAAATCAGGCAACCCAGACCTTGCGCTGGTTCAAAACCTCGGCCCGCTGAACTCGGCCGCCAGCGTTTTTACAACTAACCGCTGCCTTGCCAACCCCGTGCTCTGGAGCAAAGAGGTTATGGCTGACGGGCAGGTTTCGGCCATCGTGTTGAACAGCGGTGGTGCCAACTGCTATACCGGCCCTGAAGGTTTTCAAACGACCCACGCCACCGCTGAGGCGGTTGCCGACAAGCTGGGCATTTCGGCTGGTGACGTAATAGTTTGCTCGACAGGTTTGATTGGCGAACAACTCGACCGACCCAAGGTTCTCGCCGGGGTAGACGCTGCAGTTGCGGCCCTGCACGAAGACGGCGGTTTCGACGCATCAGAAGCAATCATGACTACCGACAGCAAACCAAAGCGCACGGTGGTTAAGCGCGATGGCTGGAGCATCGGCGGCATGGCAAAAGGCGCGGGGATGCTCGCGCCGGGCCTTGCGACCATGCTCGTGGTTCTCACCACCGACGCCGCGCTCTCGAGCGAACAACTCGACCAGGCACTCCGTGCCGCCACGAGGGTCACCTTCGATCGCCTCGACTCCGACGGCTGCATGTCGACCAACGACACCGTTTCGCTCATGGCCAGCGGTGCATCTGGCATCGAACCCGAGCTAGCGGAATTCACCGAAGCTCTAACCCATGCCTGCAAAGACCTAGCGCTGCAACTGCTCAGCGACGCAGAGGGCTCGAGCCACGACATTGCGATCGAAGTCATCAACGCAGCCAGCGAAGAAGATGCTGTTGAGGTCGGCCGTTCGGTTGCCCGCAACAACCTATTCAAGGCGGCCATCTATGGAAACGACCCAAACTGGGGTCGAATTCTTGCCGCCGTAGGCGTGACCAAGGCTGCCTTCGACCCTTACAACATCGACGTGTTCATCAACGGCGTTCGGGTGAGCTCGAAGGGTCAACCCGACCAGTCACGTGACCTTGTCGACCTAACCCCACGCCTCGTTGAAATTCAAATTTCGCTGAACTCCGGCGACAGCGCAGCAACCGTGTGGACCAACGACCTAACCCACGAATATGTCGAAGAGAACAGCGCGTACTCAAGCTAATGAAACCTATCGAAACCCACGATCACGACTTTGCGGCCATCAAGGCCCAGACGCTCATCGAGTCACTACCTTGGTTGCAGAACTTTCACGGCAAGGTGGTCGTCGTAAAGTTTGGCGGCAATGCGATGGTCGACGAAGCACTCGCCGAGGCATTTGCTCAAGACATGGCCTATCTGCGCTGGGTCGGCATCAAGCCAGTCGTTGTTCACGGCGGTGGCCCACAGATTTCTGCAAAGCTCAAAGAACTCGGTATTGAATC